>ENA-ORCP01001952-ORCP01001952.1-human-gut-metagenome-genome-assembly--contig:-NODE-1952-length-17081-cov-14.789050_pt1 | contig 17081 bp, 12 predicted proteins | sample MGYA00242990_ERZ507991 | MGnify/ENA primary metagenome ERZ507991 (study PRJEB26167, sample SAMN06115496) | human gut metagenome | host: Homo sapiens | place: China:Henan | collected 2015-05-07... | reverse complement strand
CTGCAACCTTGGGCATGGAAAGCCGAAAGGCAAATATCTCGTCTTTTGTTCTTAGAGGAGGGAGCGAGGTTATGTTTCGGGAACCCCAAAACTCCTCGCTCCCCCATGAGGGTGGAGAATTTTTGCTCCCGATGGTCGCAGAAAATGAGTATACCAAGTGCAATTACTGCCATTATATGCTAAACTTTGTTATATATCTATATAATTGTGTTAATAATATTCTTTTTCTTTGGCAGTTAAAGAAAAGCATCCTATCTTTATAAGCAAAACAATTATTTTAAATTGAAACAAAATTAAATAGTCATGCGTATGAAAAAGTTGATTTTTATGTTTCTTGCTATTCTTCTTTGTGGAATAGTTCAAGCTCAGACTTCTGAGATTATTTTAAACAACGGAAAAGTTGTGAAAGGAAAAATTAAAAGTTTGTCTTTTAATGTAGATAATACTCACGAAGTTAGAATAAAGAATGAAGTGAGTGGTGAGAACTTCGACTATACTTCTGCTGATGTAAAAGAAATAAAATTCTATGGTAAAAAGGCAAAAGAAGTAACAAATTGGATTCCTCTGTATGCCCAGATGGGATTGGGAATGTCTTATAAGAAAGCCCCCAAGCTCTACAAAAATCCCGTATTTCTCCATCCTGTTTATAAGGGGAAAAACATTTCAGCGTATGTTCACTACATAAGAACAAATACTCATGTGAAATCGGGCAGTATTTACGGATTTGGCCTTATGTTTTATTACAAATCCAAGGACGAGGACTTTGCGAGAAGCTATTATTTGATGGATAATAGTATTGCAGGAATTGGTCAAAAGACTGTGCTAAAAATGTATTTTAAAGGTTATCCTCAGATAAAGGAAATACTCAAAGGTCTAAGTATGAAAGAGATTCGTAAAGACCCTACTATATTAGTCAGAAAACTTGATGAAGTTTTGGAATAACTTCCTTGATTATGATTTATGACAAAGTTTTTGTAATCAAATTTTTGTAGTGTTAAAAATATCTATCGAAACATTAAATAAACGTACATATGAAAAAGTTACTTTTTATCATCTTCCTAATGGTATTCTCGTTTGCGATAACAGCAAACGCCAAGAAACCCAAAGTCGTATGGCCTAAGGCAGTGCTAACTCTTAAAGATGGTATTGAAGCCGTAAAAAAGCTATTTGCAAGTGACCCTGACGGAGATATGGATCATAAATCTTTAGCGAAGCAAGACAAAAAGCATACGGGGGTATCAAATTACAATCAAGTAAAAAGAGAAATGATAAAGAAATACCCATCTACAAAAAAAGTTTTTGATAGTGAGCAAAAGAAATATGAGAAAGAGTTTGGTAATTAAAAAAATTGCTTTAATAATGATAGTGGCATCTTTATTGATGCCGCTATCATCATGTCACGGAAATAGAAAACGGTTATCTTCCAATGAAGAATCATCTTTCTTAATAACATATTCGCAAAAAGAAATAGTAATAGAATCTATAAAAAAGAAAGGTGTTGTGGAGCATTTTTTTTATAAAAATGGAGAATATTTTGCTTCTTCTGATTCTATTTTATTTTTTTCAACAGTTAAAGATACTATATTAAATGTAACAAGTTATGATAATAAATACAAAATAATAATAAAGAAAGAAAAAGATGGAGTATATAAGACATCTAGTTATTATGTGAATGATATGGGATGCCTATACTTCTTGATTTCATATAGCTATGATTCTAAATATCAAATTTTTCAAATAGAAAAATGTAACAACGTGGTGTATCAATAATTTAATCCGTTGGCGGAATTAATTTAAGTTGATAAATATGAGTAAAAGGTTGTATATATCGCTGATTTTTAGTAACTTAGTGGTGTTCAAAACATTAAGTTCAAACCATCGTATGTACAACCTTTATACAAAATTCGTCAAAATACTTGAGATACGCAAACAATTCTCTGGAAATCTCGTCAATGAATCGGGTAATGTTCCACGTCGTGGTCCTGTTCCCAAGTTTTCGGATTTGGAAGTGGTGGCGCTATCCCTGACAGCAGAGACCGAGAGCATTGATAGTGAGAAGTGGTTGTTCGACTATAAATTGCAAGAGTACAAGGACAGCATTCCCAATCTCATATCAAGGAGACAGTTCAATGACCGCAGGAAGAAAACGTCAGGCCTGTATGTTCCATGCAAAACAATAGATTGTCAAATCTATTGGCTATCATCGCCAACCATGAGGCGACTTCCTTAAATCCTGATGTATCGTTGCTCACTTTTATGTGGGCATTTTTCCAATCTATTGTCTCACCGTCATAGTAAGCCAGGTCGAGAGTCTTCTTTGAGACATCTACACCAATGTAAAGTTCTTTATCCATATTCTTGACATTTTTAAGTTTTATAGAAGCAAGAAAAAGGATTTGGATGGTGAAGGACTAAATCAGCACATAGCTATTTGCTAGAGTAGTTAATAGTACACCTTAACACCAATTAACCAAATCCATGTTACTTGATTCTGGGTGCAAAGGTAAAAGAGTAGTTACGTATATGGCAGCAACTGAAAATAAAATCTAAAAAATGGATATGATTTTCATCAATCCACATAAATGTTGTACCTTTGTCACCGAAAAGAGTTGTTTGACAAGTAATGCAAACTTATGTATAATACAGAAGTTAAAACTATTACCAAGTCATTACCTCTATTGAGGTGAAACACTTGTAAATCGCTCATTTTTAGCTATTCGGCATATTTTAGCAGAATTTTCCGGGAAAAATCGGGGATAGTATTTCGCTAATATATCCCGATGCCGACTTCATCTGCGATTAATTGCGAATTTATTTTCCAATCGTAAATTTACAAAGAAAAAGAAATACGATGTTTGGATGAGCCGTCCTGCTTTCGAAGGATATAAAAAATAACTTATTTTAGATTTTCATTGGTTTGACTTAACCGAGTGAAGAATAAACTTTTAGTGAATTATTTGAGAAGTAGAGGTAACAATTTAGTAACCGTGCCCATTTCAATGTTTTACGTTGCTATGCTGTCAAATAACTCTTTCGAAATAAAAACACTATAATATCTCTGAATTTCAAAACCTTACATTTAATTATTTTATTGAAGAATTGCCGTTGTCTTTTTCATCGTTCACCTTTATCGTCGTATTCATCATCTGTTGTCCCACAGCATTCTGGATAATATTAGCCAAATTGTGTTGAGCTCGAATATTTTGATAAGACTCATATTCCCAAAACAAATAATTATCCCATAATCCAATTTCAATTTCTCTAATAAGAGTTTTCATTTTAACTGGATCTGCATTTCCATCAGGCAGAAAATAAGCTGTATTTGCTAATTGAATTCTCAATACAAAAATAATTTGCAATTCACCAGGAGAAAATACCTTATGCCAATCTGGCTGACTTACAATTGTATTTGGGGCATCTTTCTCTACTCGACTTTTAGATTGTACTTCTTCTACATATTTTTTGCCAACATTACGCACTGCATTGAGCCTTAAATTAGAGGTAAAATATGATTCAATATCAATAAAGAACAAATTATCACAATTCCCTTTTTCTATTTGCTGAATCATAGCGTCAATTTCATCTCTATCAATTATAATATCTTTAAGTCGGAGATTTTTAATATCGAAATCATCTTTAGTAGATATTTCAAAAGGGACTCCAATTTTATGTAATGCAACAACAACAGCCCTTTTCTCAGATATATTTAACTTATTATTAAATTCATTGGCTGTATCTATATAACTTTTCTTTGCGTATGCTCTAAACACATTGAGAGCTTTCACGGCCATTGCTCGCACATTCTTAATTTTCTTCTCTTGCTTCCAATGCAAGAAATAAGACCCCCCATAAGTACCAATTAAAGCACCTATGGCACCACTAATAAGTGGCAACAACCAACTCCATATATTATATGTTTCTTGTATATCACCTATCGCTTCCATAACTACAAATACTTATCTAATATAATCTGTTTCTCGATTGCTGCATTTTTTATCAAGTTGCGAGCTTCTGTAATTTCTGATTCCAATACTTCTATCTGAGACACTATACGCTTTTGTTCATCAATGGATGGTACCGGAATCCTATATTTCAAAATATCTTCCTTATTACCCCGTGGCATCTTTAAGCCTTTTTTCCCTTCCATTGCGTATTCAAAAAACATATCACGGCGAAGCATATAGTATATATATTTCGGTAGATACTTATCTGTATTGGATGACCTCAATACAAGAACATCCTTAGAACATCCACCTTTTTTGTCTGCAAACCAAATTTTTTTAAGGTATGGACGAATATTGGAAATCAATATATCATCTTTCTTGTACTCCGTAATAGAAGATATATTTGCTTTTCCTACAAATGGTACAATTCCTAATTTGTTCTGAAGCATATTGTCAGTTGTGATATATGTTTCAGATACAATATCAGTGTATTTTATTGACTTAACTACATATGGGGCAACATTAGAGAGAACTTCATCATTGTATTCAATAGAAGATAGTAAATCTTCTATCTTTACTTCAGAGTTCTTTATTAGTCGTTTTGACAATGATACGGAATCATCAACCTTACCAATCTCATCAACAATCTGTTTTTGAACATCAATAGGAGGAACGGGAATCTTTATCTTTGAATACCCATCCATGTCAATATTAAGAAGTCTAATACCATTTTGTAAAGGTATTGTTCCTCCTTTGCAATAAAAATTGTGCAAAATAATCCACAGATATATTGGATTCACTTCGGAATCATCTTGTACTCTAATTCTTGAACAAAAATTTGAGTAAGAGTATGTTTCGTTATCGGTCTTATCAAATAGTACAACTCTTCCAATAGCTTGTGTATCGCTACCGCCAGATTTTTCTAATATGATATCTCCATATTGCAATGTACGTGTTGCTAATTGAGTTTTTTCAACTTCAATTTCTGCAACATCACTATAATCTAAAAAGCCATTATTCAACTTAAAATTTGTATTGCGTAAGACTTTTGTCATCTGCAATAGACCTTTTTCTCCTTTCCATAAGCCACTTTGAAAGGTTGCAAGTTTATCTATTGGCTTTAAAATATAACGAGTATCAAAGACTACTTTTTTTTTTGAATTTAAGTTTAAGCCTTTTTCAAAAATAGGTCTATCAAAAGTGAGCATATCAATTAAAGATATGCGAGATATATGAGTTTGCATACTCTCCGCTATAGGCATTGCGTAATCTCCTTTAAAAGCTCGATACACATAAGTACTTGCTTTATCGGGATTATCATAACTATTAGCATCGAAGAGCTTGGTGCACTCATCAATGTTTTTGCCTTTTTGAATTGCATGAATGCCCTCATTGCCTCGACGATTTGAAAACTCGTAGCCTAAGAAGCATTTTTCTACATCTTTCTCTCCACTCTTGACGATAACAACCTTTTGGGGATATGCCAATATAAAGTATAAAAGTTTTTCTGCCTCTACGTTTAATATCTCATCGAGCAACTTAGTGTTACTTTTTGCAGAGATTTTCTTTTTATACTCGTAATAAATTTCGTGGGCCCTTACTTTATCATTAGGTGATTTTTGTAGCAATGTAACATAATCGGCATAATTAAGTCCCTCCCAAACATGAGCCACATATTTCGAGGCAGGAGTTTCTATGCCGTTAATAGTAACATCATTTAGTGTGCGAAAATAAGCATCAACCGCAATCTTTGTATTAGCTGCAAAATAATTATCTCTACGGCGTAGAAACAAAACGACAGTATTTGTGTTGGTTGCCATAAATGTATTACTACCCAACTCCGCAATAGCTATAATATCAAAGTATTGTAATATAATCTCACGAGTTTTAGTATAAATACCCGAGTTGCTCAAAATTGAACTTGGCAGAATGACACCTGCTATACCTCCATCTTTGAGTAACTGTTTTATGCGTTCGACAAACAAGCACTCTATTTCGGAACTGTTATCTGTCAATGAATTATACAATTCAAAATCTTGTTCCGTATAATAATCACGAGTTGTTTGGCGAAAAGATGACACAGAATAAGGCGGATTGCTTAACAGAATATCAAATTGTTGATTATCCTTTTGACCATCGTTTCCTTGCTTGCGCAATTTGCCTTTATACTCTTTGTTATTACTGAAATTTGCAAGACCATCACTTAGAATAACATTCGCTAAACCATCACCATGCAAATAGCATCCTACTTTACCGACTTTTACAAGTCGATAATCCTTTTCAACGCCATATACATAGTCTGTCGCCCAGTCAAAATGGCAATTCTGCCAATTGATAAGGTGTTTTTTTGTCTCTTCAATATATTTAGAAGTATCACACCCGTTTATGATATTTTGTACTTCATGCATAAACTCGGTGATAAAATGGCCGCTACCTGCTGCATAATCTATCATATATGGCAAAATCTCGCCATCCTTACGTGATAATGTTTCTGCCATGATAGAATCCAATGGAAGACTCTTTATGATAAATTGAGCAATAGGCACAGGCGTAAAGTACTGTCCTGCCTCTTGTTTAAGTCCAGTAGTAAGTAACAACTCAAAGAAATCGGATAGGTATTGTTGGCGTTTATTGTAGCGGATTCTATATCCTTGAATCAACTCTACAACTTCTTTTACAACTTTTGCATTTTCTTCAAAAGATACACTATCATATACTTCCTTAATTGCAAACTCGTTATTCTTTTCAAGACGGAGTTTGTTCACCTCTCTTAATAGATACTGCTTAGTATCCTCATTCAAGTTGGCACAACGCTTGTCGAAATCCTCATTATTGAAGTCGCTAACAGTTCTATTCAAGAACTTCTTCATACCTTTGCTATAAAGGTCTGTTAAACGAAGCTGGAAATCAACATGATTGTCTCTGCCTTCAAGCCATTGGAACTTTAATTCTTCACCCTCGCCTGTAGTAGTCTCGTCATAAACTTTGCATAGGAAGAGTGTAAAAATCTTATTGAATGCATTACCCTTATCTGAAACTACATTGTGTCGCAGTATTTCAAGGAAGCGGTTGAATATAAAACTTGAATCCTCTGCTTTTATCTCTTTCAACTGCTCCTTTATCAGTGCTTTACTTTGGAAATTGTATGGTTGTACCCAAGAATCAAAAATACCATTATCTTTAGTAAGCTTATTCCATTTTTCATAAATATCCTTTACATCACCATTACGATAATCATCTTCAATCTTGATAATCTCATTTACATGGATAAACTTATTGCCTTTCAATTCTGATGCATACAGCATTATTACATCCGCTTTACCTCCAGATAATTGGAAATAAGTAAACAACTGTCCTCCATCCTTGCGGATTTTTGCCAACTCCTTATTGTACTCCTTACCATATGTCTTACATTCGATAAGCATATAAGGTGTACCATCTTCGCGATTAACGCAAATATCTAATCTTCCTGATGTTCCGTGTCCAGATGGCCAAGTCTTTTCAAGAACTAAGTTTTGAGGTTTGTATCCTTTGGTAAGAAGTCTGTCAACACATTCAAGCACTACAAAATTTTCGGGCTGCGAAAAATTCTGTGTGGTTTTACTTTCTGCTATGATTTTATCACCGTATTCAATATGTTCCTTATCAAAATCAATGGATATGACATAGTTGTTGTGGTCTGAATATATCTTATGATATATACCACTTGTTCCATTCTTAGGAATAAAACCTAATGCTGTTATGTGTTTCTTTACGTCCATAAAACCTCCATTTATAATACAAAAGTAGTAAAATTCCAAATGCGAAGTGAGTTTTTGAATGACTATTTAACAATTAATGCTATAGCATTCATATTTTAAGCCTATTTTGTCGTGGAATAGGCTGCCGTATGTTCTGCCGCAAATTGTCTAACTGTATCTTAAACCACTCAGCAAAGGGCTTTCGGTTGATGGCAAGGATTAACTTCGTTTTGTCCGTCGAGTCTTTCAGCTCTTGAATCCCCGCCTTTTCGGTCGTAAATCTCCGTTTGTGTTTCTCCGAATAAAGTTCACCCGCATACTCCAACGGCTTGTCACTGACGAGCGTTGCAGTCTGCCTTTCATCGAACTTGACAAAGCGGTAAAGTTTTTTTATGCGCAGCATTTCATGCAGGTAGGGACACTATACTGCCTTTGCGATTACCTTTTTCAGAAACAATATTTCCTCTTTGTGTTTCGTTTCCTTGTCTCCTATCTCCCTGCCGTGCTTCTACCGCATTTCCCGTATCTTTCGGCTGTGGTCTGCCTGCATGGTATTCGGGCTTGCAGGACTTCGATGGTTTCCTCGTGGTCAGCTACCTCCCGATGCAGAGCGGTGTTCTCCCTTTCCAACGTCTTTACCTTGTTGCTGCCGAAAAGAGAACCGATACTCTCGGCGATGTTGGCGGCTGCGGTGGTTGCCACCCCTTTCAGCTTCTCGGTCTGTATTTCTTCACATAAAATGAGACCTTGAATATACTACGCATAACTTACTACTTTTTTTGGTTACAAAATTAGTTCTTAGTGAGTTACCGATCGCTATGCAAAATTGTGCAAATTACAGAAAAAGAATATCTTAGCAAGAAATTTGCACCTTTTACGGGAGTAAGAGGTGGTAACTGAACTTTTGTGCAGTTTGGCTTCATGTTGGTTCTGCCCCATAAAGGCAAAGCGTAATAAACATTGTATCAGCTAATTCGTTATGCCTTGCTCATATTTACATTTTCGCTATGTGTTTATTTTAATAAATCAGTTGATAAATATATCAATCTGACAAACAGACTTTTAAGAAGATTTTACAGGGGTTTTAGTAACGATTTGGAGAATGTGCGAAATTCGCTACTTTGCGTAATCATCTTGTCAAATAACCCTTGTCAAAAACAAAGGTAGGAATTTTCTTTGAACTTGCAAAAATATTCGATTTAAGTGCTAAATACAAAACGAAGGCACGAGGTTATGAGCCTCGTACCTTCTTCCCTTTTATTTCTTGTTACCGTGTTAGATGGCTTTGATGACGAATGGGCAATAAGATTAAAATGGTTTTCTGCAAATTACGAAAAATAATTGATATATAGCCTATTTTCCGGTAATAAAAATGTAGCGACGGTGTTTCACAACTCTGTCGCTACCGCTACAACTAAAACAAGTTTTTAACCTTAATTTTTATCTTCATTACAAATGAATACAAAATAGTTGATATTTGCAAATCATCTGTCCGTTTCCGGTACGAGCCATTCGGGGGCATGAAAAAATGGTATGCCGCATGATAGTGGTCGGAAATGCGCCGGAGCCCGATTCGGATGTGTCGGATGGAAAAAAGGACTCCGTCGTTATACGACGGAGTCCCGGTTTATGAGTGAAACGGATCGGCGGGGTTAGAAATTGCCTTTGTCCTTGCGGTCCCACCACAGACGGGTGCCACCGGTGTCGCCGTCGCCTTTCACTTCGGAAGATTCAGCCTTCAGCAGCTGGATGGCATTGTTCACCTCGACGGTGTTGGAGCTCAGTTCCGTTTCGTTGTACAGCAGGCGGCGCGGGCCGAGCTGCGTGTCGATGATCGAGGGGGCCAGATTTTGCTTCGGACGGAAGAGTTTGGGGTAGCCCGTGCGGCGGTAATCGGCCCACGCTTCGGTCGAGAGCGGGAAGTTGGCGATCCATTTCTGGGTGATGATGCGTTCGAGCTTTTCTTCATTCGAAGCGCCTTCGTCCCACTTCACCGTGATACTGGTGGTCGGATCGGAGTTGTATTCCGGCTTCCACGGGTCCGTATAACCCTCAGGTGAGGAGGTATCGTCGTTGATGTAGCTGCTGATAGCCGCATCGTCGATAGCCGCCCAGTCGGGGGCCGTCAGTTTCTTCTCGGTCCATGCTGCCGCGGCGTCGGACTGTCGGTAGCTCTTCTGGTTGCGGATGGAAACCTCGATACCCTTTTCATAGAGTTCCTTTACGCTCTGCTGCCCGGCGTCGGTCCAGCGAAGTTTGGCTTCGGCGCGCAGGAACCAGCCTTCGGCGGCGAACATGATGGGCTGCGGCGTCGCATATCCGCCGGCCAGAAACGAGTAGTAGACGCGCTGGTTGTCGTTGCCGCCGTTCTTATTGCCCAATTCGCAGCCTACGGGAACTCCGATGTATTGCGCTCCCTTGCGGATCAGGATGTCGCTTTCGTTGTATATGTCCTCGTTGTTCTGGTCTTTCTCGCCTGTCGGTTCGGCGGTCTTCTTGACCAGATGGCGGACGTTGGTGGTGAAATAGAGCGGGCGGCGCGGGTCGTTGTAGCCGTTCATGAACGCTACGATCGACGAACCGATGCCCGAATCCAGCCAGTCCATCATGCGGCGCAGTTCGTTCGAGTAGGACTTGTTGATAAGGATGTCCTTGTCTTCGAGGACTCCGGCCTGAATGGCTTCCTTGGCGTATTTTTCAGCATCGACGGGGTTTACCTTGACGATGCGCAGCGCCATGCGCAGCTTGAGCTGGTTGGCGATCTTCTTCCAGAGCGTGCGGTCGCCGTTGCACCAGCAGTCGAACGATGCGAGACCTGCGGTCTCCGTATCCAGTCCTTCGAGCGCTTTGTCCAGCTGTGCGAATATCGCCTTGTAGATATCTTCCTGTTTGTCGTAGGCGTAGCTGCTGGGGCGTTCGGCCAGTTCGTCCGCTGCGAGGACCGACGAATAGGGAACCGGGCCGTAGGTGTCGGTATACTGGAGCAGGTTATACGCTTCGACGATGCGGGCTACGGCTGCGAAGTCATGCTGTCCGGCGGCGTCGCACTGTTTGATCAGCCGGCGGGTGTTGTTGAATATTTTCTGCATGAAGTTCTCGTGCATGCCGCCGCAGAACCCGCGGGCGAGGTCGTAACGCGCCATCGTCCAGTTGCTGTGCGGCACCTCGAAATAACCGCCGTAGTTGTCGATCGACAACGAGGTCCAGTACTGGAACAGGTTCTGGTGGGTGGGGTAACTGAACGAGAGGGGAGTGGAGAACTGCGCTTCGAACGGCAGTTCTTCGGGGTCGATCTCGTAGGGATTGGTGTTCAGCTCTTCGAAATCTCCCGTACAACTTCCCAACAGTGCGAGGGGAAGCGCCATTGCGGTAACGTTTCTAAGAATATTCTTGAGTTTCATAATGTGTAAACGCTTTTGATTAGAAATTCAGTTTCACGTTCAGACCGAAGCTGCGCGTGGTCGGCAGGTTGAAGACATCGAAGCCTTGCAGGCCGTTGCCCGTACCCATCGACACGTCGGGATCCATCGGGGCGTCTTTGTAGAAGAAGAAAAGGTTGCGGGCGATGAACGCAAGGGTCAGGTTCTTCGACTGGCCGAACAGGTTACGGAAAGTGTAGCCCAGCGAAATCTCGCGCATACGGACGTTGGTCGCGTCGTATACGTAATCCTCGACGTTGTAGACCGAGTTGAAGCTTGTCGCGCCCACCACGTCGTAGTAAGCCTTGACGTTCGAGAATTTGATGCCCTCGCGCATCACGTAGCCGCGGTCGCGCGCCCGGCCCGTGCGTTCCGATACGCCGTATCCGTCGAGTGTGGCCTCGGTCATCGAAACGACCTTGCCGCCGATGCGGAAGTCGATGAGCATGCTCAGTGTCAGGTCCTTGTAGCGGAACGTGTTGTTCCAGCCCATGTTCCACTTCGAGTTCATGTTGCCCATGTATTTCAGGTCGGAATTCTGCTCGCCGCCGTTTACGGGGATCTGGTAGTCGGCGCCTTCGGGGGTTTCCGTCACCAGTTTGCCGCTCTCGTCGCGTTTGAGCGTGCGGACGTAGAGGTCGCCATACTGGCCGCCTTCATAGAGGATCACTTTGGCGCCGCCCAAGTTGGAGACCGTTACGCCGTCTTGGATACCGTCGAAAAGCTCGATGATCTTGTTGTCGTTGTACGAGAGATTCAGATCGGTGGACCATGTGAATTCGTTGCCGAAGTCTTGGAACCAGCCGGCCGTCAGTTCGAAGCCTTGGTTCTGGACGTTGCCCGCATTGACGAACTGCGATTTGTAACCGCTCTCCCACGGCAGCGTCACCTCGAAGTACTGGTTCTTGGTGTTGGTCTTGTAATAGGTGGCGTTTACGTGCAGACGGTGCTGGAAGAACTCTCCGTCGAAACCGACCTCGAACGAGTGGGTCTTTTCGGGTTTCAGCGTGCGGAACGGCACCGATTCGGGCGGGTTGATGGCGCCTTGGTCGCCGTAGGTATAGCGCGGATTGGTCTTGTAGACGGGGACGTCGTTGCCGACGATGGAGTACGAACCGCGGAATTTGAACAGGTCGATATTCCGGCCCATGTCCACGAAACGGTTGAGCAGAAGGCTGGCGCCCACCGAAGGATAGAAGAACGAGTAGCCGTCGGTGTAAGCGAGGGCCGACGACCAGTCGTTACGGGCCGTCACGTCGAGGAAGAGCGCCTCTTTGAAGCCGAACGTGACAGCTCCGAAGACCGAGTTGAGCCGTTTGCGCTCCAGTCCCATGGTCGTGCCGTTCATGTAGAAATTCGACGGGTTGAAGATGTTGGGATAGTAGGCGCCGCCGTTGCCCGGAGCGACGAACTTGCTCTGCTCGTAGAGCAGGCTCACGTTGTTCGAACGTGTCTGCATCATGCTGGTGCCGAGGGTGGCGTTGAGCGAGAAATCGTCCCACGTATGGTTGTACTGGGCGAGCAGGTCCGCATAGAGCTGTTCGCTGAAGTAGCGGTTGTCGTCCATTTTGCCGTAGGTGTATTTATTGCCGTAGGACGACGCGTAGTGGTTGCGTACGTAGTGTTCGTCGGCGCGCTCGTAGCGCATGCGGCCCGTGAGCGAAAGTCCGTCGATGATCTGGTATTTGATCGATCCGCCGAATTCGTAGCGGTTGCGTTCGACGACGGGGCGTTCGCGGTTGAGCAGCCAGTAGGGGTTGCTGTTGGTCTCGTCGGTGGTAGTCACCCAGTTCTGGACGTTGGCGTTGAGCTCGCCGTTGTAGGTCTCGAAGTTGCTTTTGTAGCCGTTCCAGTCGCCGCCGCGCGGGAAAGTGTAGGTGCCGACGAGCGGGTTGAAGACGAAACCGCCGGCCGGCTGGTTCGAGATGTGCTGGTTCACGTATTTGGCGTTGAAATCGACCTTGATGTGGTCGTTGAAAAGGTCGAAACCGACTTTGGCGTTGAGCGTGTGTTGCGAGTAGTCGTTTTCAGGGGTGATGCCGCCGGATGTTACGTTGCCGTAGGAGAAGTAGGCTCGCAGGTCTTCGGCGCCGCCGTTGATCGAGATCGAGTTGTTGGTCGTCCAGCCCGTACGGAAGAACTTCTCGGCGTAATCGGGAGCCTTCGACGCGAGTTTGTCGCCCCAACTGTATTGGCCGTTCGCCCCGTATGTGTTCTGGAATTCGGGCAGCGAGAGCGGGGTGTCAATGGTCGTGTTGCTCGATACGTTCACCGCCAGACGCCCTGCCATGGCCGATTTGGTCGTGATCATGATGGCGCCGTTGGCGGCTACCGCACCGTAGAGGGCGGCGGCCGACGCGCCTTTCAGCAGGGAGATCGAGGCGATGTCGTCGGGGTTGATCGTAGACATGGCGTCGCCGCCGTCGCGCTGGGCGCCCCAGTTGCTGTCGACCTGATCGGACGTGATGTTCATCATCAGGGGGACGCCGTCGACGACGACCAGCGGCTGGTTCGAGCCGTTGATCGACTTGTTACCGCGGAAGAGTATTTTCGACGATCCGCCCGCGCCCGTCGAGTTCGGGGTAATCTGCAGACCGGCGGCCTTGCCCTGCAGCGCGTTGATCATATTGACCGACTTGATGTCGGCCACGTCATCGCCGCCGACCGTTTCGGCAGCATAGGAGAGTGTTTTCGACTGACGTTCGATACCCATGGCAGTCACTACGACTGCGTTCAGCTGGTTGGCGGTCGTCGTCATCAGGATGTCCAGTGTCGTCTGACCTGTGTAGGTCACCTCGTAGGGGTCGTATCCTACGTAGGTTACTTGCAGTACGTCGCCGGGCTGCAACCCTTCCAGACGGAATTTGCCGTCCATGTCGGTTGTCGTTCCGCGCGTCGTGTTCTTCACAATCACCGTTGCTCCGAGAAGCGGCCCGGAGTCGTCTTTGATCAGGCCTTCAAGGGTGCTGCCCCCCCCCTCCTGCGCGTAGGAACGCAGAGCGGTAGCCGGCGCAATGAGGCAAAAGGACGTCATCAGAGCAAAGCAGATGAAAAGTGCTCGGTTGGTTAATTTCCTCATAAATAAGTGGGTTTTAGTTGAACAAGAGTAAAGATTCCGGAGTGACGCCGTATCTTTGGTTTGATAGAAAAAGCAGTGTTATAGCGGCATATTTTAATGTTAAAAAGTAGTGTTATGAAATCAAAGATAAATATATTTTAATTAAATATCAAATTATATATTAAAAAATAATACGTGAAGTTCAGTATGTCCATAATGATATTTCGATTGTTTATTTCATTATAAATATATTGAATTTCAGCAAAATACACAAATGTCTTTGTATAAATTTTACGCATGATTTATTCGTGTTATGTTAAAAATATTAACGGACGTTATACGGATAATCATATTTGCAAATTATTCTCGTTGTTATATTGAAAACCATCTCCGCTAATTGGTGAGGAGTACTCTGCGTTTTCCGATGGTTTACGCCTAACTTTTTACGCTTCGTGTCGGCACGAATTTCTTTCGACTGATCCTCGTCCTCGGTTTTTTGGCTATGGGCTGGATTTCGGCAGACACTTCGGCTTTAGGCTTCCGCCCCCGCCTTTTTGGAGGCACTACCTGCAGGCAGTCTATGGCTTTCAGCCGCTCGTATTCCTCGCGCAACTCGTCGATGATCCGTCGGTTGTTGCTTGCAATACAATCGCGCAGGAGTTTTACATCTTCGCGGCTGAATCCGTAATGTTTAATCGTTTCGCGCGTCAGTTCGAAGGGCGCGTTTTCCAGAACCGCCCGACGGCACAGGTAAGCCAACAAATGCGGATATTCCGTTACGAAAATTTCTACCGTCAGCTCCTTGCGGCTCGTAGCGCAGAAACGCTCCTCCCCGTTGAAAGGGTTCTCCATCAATTCCCATTCGGGAAACTTCGTGGCCCATTGCTCGCGAAAAAAATAGGCATTGAAATTAACCCGGAAAGAATCGATGCGGCTGTCGAAGTTTTCGTAATTGTCGTTAAACTCCGCAACTGAAAATGTCTTTTCGTCGGGATGGCTTTCTTCATCGTCCAGCGTAATCCAAAATACCGATTTCGGAGCACCGCACAAGATTGCATAGACAAAATGCGCCTTCTTTTTCAGATCATCGAAAAATTGCCGGATGTCGCTTTTGCGGATGTCGCAATCCAAACAGTCTTGAAGCAGATTCCCCAGCGTATAGGATTTTTGTGGCATGGTTCAGTAGTTATGGGTTTATAGAACAATTCTTAAACGTACGCAAAGGTTATAGGCACTTCGAGAATACAAAATAAAGGGACGACCGAATTGTAATTGCAATAAAATAACGATTGTCTGTTAACTAATCGTGGTTGGTCATCCCTTTTTCTATTAAAAAGACAATGCCAAATACGTTAGGCGATGGTTGTGTGACAGTGATGATGTAAGTCCGTATCGAGTTTCGGCATTGCATTTAACAAATATCTTAAATTATTGTGAGAATACAAAATATATCGTAAAAAAACAGGTGCGGAAACAGTAAAGTCAGTAGTGGGAAAATATGAAGCTAAGATTCGAGTATCCCGCACCCGTTATCGTAAAATTGAAGTATCGAAAAAGAGGGGCGGTAACGGACTGGTACGCCTCACACCACGATAAACGAAAAAGAGCATCCTTCGGCTTATCGTTTCCGTCCGCCCCTCGGCTTCCGAAACGCGAGCCTATGGAGGCAGGAGATTTCGGAAGCATTGTTACAGAAGAAGCAGGAACCGCAACGGACTTACTTGACATGATAGCTACATCACTTCCCTTGTCACTCTCTTTTTTAGCGGTTCCTGCATGATGAAAAACGGGTGCGGGACTGTCGATGAAAAAAATAGTGACGCAACTTCGACATGAAGAATTCCAATGTCCCGCACCCAGTTCGGAGAACGGCCCGCCGTTACCAGATTTAGGTGCCTTTAAAGCGGGATTATTATCGACGGCGAGCGTTCTCGTTACAGCGAATGACGGCGCCCCACCCCGCACCGACCGAGGGTCGGCGGAACGTGATTCTTTCCGATTGGGAGTATATGGCCGTAACATCGTATTATTAAGGGTTCGTTATTAAAATCCTCGTTCCGGCCTAAACACATAAAAAAGCACGGAACGCAGGTACAGCCCCAACGGTCGGCCTTGCGAGCCTTGGATTGGTAACTGCCCTTACGCCCGTGCCCGCCCACGGCACAAAGCCGCAGGCATGACAAGGGTTTCAGACAAATTTTACACCAATCCTAAAACCTATTATATCGCTATAATAGTCGCAAGTTTACCGCTGGTATAAAGGTTGTCCTAACCTTATGAATATGTTACGGCTATGGCGCCGTTTTCATCCGCAAAGGTAACATATCTTTTTCAATTTTAGTTATGCGACCCGACTGATGCCATAAAAGAATGACGAAACGTGAACCCGGCTCTGAAGAACCCCGCTGTCCTTTACAAGAAAGGTATGCGGCTTGCGTTACTTACGCTGCGTAGGTCGTAGGAAACCCGTCTGACTTCGTAACACAAGAGGCCCACGCCCGTCAGGTGTAGTTGCCTTAAATGTACTGCCCCGTCAAGGCGTGGTACGACCCGACAAGGACTCTCTTGTTGCCGCAGACTGTAAATTTCCTACGTTTACGCAAACAGCAACGCGATTCACGCCTTTACAGCGGATCGCTTGTCCCAAAGGTAGCACAAAAAATTCGAATCCGCAATATGTTGCGGGCACTTTTTGTGCCGTAGGGTTTATGCCGCCCGAATAGCCCATGTTCTGGCTTTAACGGAATACGCCGTCCTAAAACAACAACGGGACGGCCTTTTGGTTCCGTCCCGCTCGTGGTTACATCTTCATCCCGCGCCTTTGCTCCGTTTGTTCGATGTCAATTCCTATCCGCTCGTAAAACTCCTTTCGTTGCTGTCTGAACCACTCGTCGCAGTCCTTTCCGTTTATGGTGAACTG
>ENA-ORCP01001945-ORCP01001945.1-human-gut-metagenome-genome-assembly--contig:-NODE-1945-length-17136-cov-62.140981_pt1 | contig 17136 bp, 16 predicted proteins | sample MGYA00242990_ERZ507991 | MGnify/ENA primary metagenome ERZ507991 (study PRJEB26167, sample SAMN06115496) | human gut metagenome | host: Homo sapiens | place: China:Henan | collected 2015-05-07... | reverse complement strand
GCAACGATGATGCAGAAGGCGGAGCTGGCGGGAAGCCGCGTGCCGCTGATTATCATTACGCATGAGGCGAATGAACAGGCGATTCGGGCGGCATTGGCGAAGTTTGACCCGGAGGTCTGCACGGTGGAAAATATGATTCGGGTGGAATAATCAGGGAATCATATTCGATGATATGATGGATGCTTTAAGATAAGGAAGGCGATTTTCATGCAGACCATTACCGTACCGCTGGGCGAAAGAAGCTATCCGATTCATATCGAACGCGGCCTGCTGGCGAAAACAGGCGCAATGATTCGCGAGAAGCTCGGCGACATTGCGGTCGCGGTTGTCAGCGATGACCATGTTGCGCCGCTGTATATGGAAGAAGTCGTGTCGTCGATGGAAAAGGTCGGTCTGCGCGTGTGCAGCATTGTTCTGCCGCACGGCGAGCAGACGAAGTGCCTGAAATCGCTGGAAACGCTGTATGCCTTCCTCTGCGAACATCATCTGACGCGCAAGGATGCCATCGTCGCGCTGGGCGGCGGGGTGATTGGCGATTTGGCGGGGCTGGCGGCGGCGACGTACCTGCGCGGCGTGCATTTTGTGCAGCTGCCGACGACGCTGCTGGCGCAGGTTGATTCCTCTGTCGGCGGGAAGGTCGCAGTCGATTTGCCGCAGGGGAAGAACCTCGTCGGCGCATTCTATCAGCCGGAACTGGTGCTGGTAGACCCGGATTCGCTGCGGACGCTGACGGATGATTTCTGGCGCGACGGGCTGGGCGAAGTCGTTAAGTACGGGTGCATCGGGGACGAGGCGCTGTTCCGGCTGCTGGAAGAAAACGCGGGCGGCGGGCGGATTGCGCTCATGGGCGTTATCGGGGAAATCCTGACGCACTGTATCCAGTATAAGGCGAATATTGTGGCGCAGGACGAGCACGACACCGGGCTGCGCATGACGCTCAACTTTGGGCATACCATCGCCCACGCGGTTGAAACCTGCCAGCACTATACCGGGATGCGCCACGGCGAGGCGGTCGCGCTGGGGATGCGCGTTATTACCGCGATGACGGAAGAGAAGGGCATGACGGAGCAGGGGACGAGCGCGCGGCTGAATCGCCTGCTGGATGCGCTGGGAATGCCCCGTCAGCTTCCGGCGATTCCCGAAAAGGACTTGCTGAACGCCATGACGCTGGACAAGAAGTCCGCCGGGAAACAGCTGCGCGTGATTACGCTGGACAAAATCGGCGTGTGCCGCATTGTACCGACGGATGTTGATTTCTTTCAGGACATGACGGCGCAGAAATTCGTACAAAACTGACAAGGAACAACAATTTTTTTGCTGACCCCTTCCCAAATCACGAAAAATGGCGTACAATAGAGAATGCGGAAATAGGAGCGTTCCGTGCGGGCTGAAGGATTCACCCGCTGGGACGCTTTTTTGCAATTAAATTTCCACCCAAGAAAGCAGGTGAACCCTCTCATGACGCAGGAACAGGAGCAGCAGCTGTCGCAGACGATGCTCGCAATGATGCAGAGCGGCGGCGACGCACCGAAAAGCACAGTGGAGGTTCCGGTGTACGCGTGGCGGCTGATTCGCTGGGAAGCGGACGTCCCGCTGACAGAAGAGCAGCGGCAGGAGGCGCTGGCGATTGTACCGGAGGCGATGGCGCTGTGCGGCGTGAGCGCGGCTTGCTTCGCGGCGGATGGCGACGTGATGACGGTGCTGCTGGCGCTGACGCGATTCCCCGCGCGGGCGCATCGCGACCCGGTGCTGTGGCTGTGCGCCCATGCGCTGATGGAACAGGCGTCCGTCGCGCTGGAACAGGACGGCACAATGTTCATCGGGGAGGAATTTGACCTCGCGGCGACGTGGGCGGAACACTTGAAGCCCATGCGGGAAATCAGCGACTGGTGGACGCGCGTCTCGCCGCTGGACGGCGCGGCGGCGCATCGGCATCGGAAGGAATTGCAGACATGCATCAAGCGGCGGCAGTACGCGGTGTTGGGCGGGTATGTATCGCGCGCGCTGCGGGAGGATCAGAACCTGTCGGTGACGTGCTTTGCGTTCGTGCCGCTGGTGATTGAGGCGATTTGGAGCCAGCACGCGGAATTGTCCCTGCGGACGCTGACGGAGGGGCTGAATCTCAACGAGATGACGCGCCGCCCGCGTCAGGCGCTATTGGCGTGGCTGAATGCCTTGCAGCCGTCTCTGCGCGCGTGTCCGCAGCCGGGGAACGCCAAGCCGATTGAGAAGGTGATTGACTCGATTCGGGCGGACTGCTCGCTGCCGTATTCACAGGCGAATTTGAGCCGTTCGCTGGGGCTGACGCCGGCCTACTTCTGCCGGCTGTTCCACGAAAAAACGGGGCAGCACTTCTCGACCTTCCTGACCCGGACGCGGATGGAGAAGGCACAGATGATGCTGTCCAGCAAAGAACCGCAGACGCTGGGCGAAATCAGCGCGGCGTGCGGGTATCCGAACAAGAGCTATTTCTGTCAGGTGTTCAAGAAGTATACCGGGATGACACCGGGGGAATATCAGGCGATGGCGAAGGAAAAGTAATTCCTTATATTTGAGTATTATGCGCGGAAGGAGGGGCAAAGCCCATGAATCAGGCGGATACGATTCGCCGGAAGCTGCGCGAAATCGAAGCGGCGAATCAAGTGAAAATTCTGTATGCGGTGGAATCGGGAAGCCGAGCATGGGGTTTTGCCTCGCCGGACAGCGACTATGACGTGCGATATGTGTTTATTCGCCCAATAAAGGATTATCTGCGCATTTACCCGCTGCCTGACCATATCGACGGTCCGCTGGACGAAGTGCAGGACTATTCCGGGTGGGACATCAGGAAGGCGCTGGGGCTGCTGGGCAAGTCGAATCCGTCGCTGATAGAATGGCTGCATTCCCCGATTGTGTATGCGCAGACGGCGGCGTGGCAGCACTTTGCGGACTGTGCCGATGCGTATTTTTCGGTGGAGCGGAATCTGCATCATCAGTATGCGTCGGCGTACAGCACATGGCGAAATTTCTTGCAGGGCGAACAGGTGCGGTTGAAAAAGTACCTGTATGCGCTGCGCCCGTTGCTGTGCTTCCGCTATGTGGAGCAGTACGGGAAGGCAGCGCCTGTGCCGTTTGACAAACTGTGCGCGGCGGTGCTGCCGGATTCGATGCGCGGCGCGGTGGACGACCTGCTGGCGCAGAAGAAACAGGCGCGAGAAAAGGAAACAGCGCCGCGGATTCCGGAACTGGATGCGTATCTGCTGGCGGAATTTGCCCATGCGGAGCAGGTGCTGGAAGCACTGCCGAATCCCGCTGCACCGGATCTGGGGCGGCTGAATGTGGTTTTCCAGACGATGCTGGCGGAAACCTCGGACGACTTCCAAAACTTTCCCAATTCCGACGAATAAATATTTTCCAAGCGGATGAACATATGCGTGTCATCCGTTTTTTAGTAAGGTGGAGTCTGAAAAACCGCAGATTCTGCCGCAAACAGGAGGTATGTGCATGAAACGACTGCTTCGGGCGGTGTGCCTGGCGCTGTGCTGGACGCTGCTGATGGCGGGGATGCCGGGGAGGGCGTCGGCGGAAGAGGCTGCCCCTATGGTGCGCGTTCTGCTGCGCCGTTTGCAGCTGACTGACCGCGCGGATTTGACCCTCGCAGGAGCGTACACGGTGCGCGTGGGCGGCGAGGACTTGATGGCGCTGCCGGAAAACGCGCAGGTGACGGTGCAGATTCGCTCCGGTGCGCTGTATCTGTTCTATGATGGCATGAGTATGCGGCTGGGCAAGAGCGCGGAATTCCGGCGGAATCAGTCCAGCAGCGCAATGCCGGGGCTGCGCTTCGAGAAAAACGGCAATCTCTACCCCGGTTCGCTGACGCTGACGGTGGAGAACGGGACGCTCGTGCCGATTCTGTCGCTGTCGGTGGAGGATTACCTGCTGGGCGTCGTGCCGTATGAGATGAGCGACTCATTCCCGCTCGAAGCGCTCAAGGCGCAGGCTGTCTGTGCGCGCACTTATGCGCTGTCCCACCTGAACGCCTCCCGCGCCTATGACGTGGTGGACACGACGAACGACCAAGTGTTCAAGGGCGTTGATTCATCCACCAAAAACGCCGCCCGCGCCGTGCAGGAGACGGCGGGGATTGTCGGCATGTACAACGGCAAGCTGGCGGAATGCTTTTACAGCGCCAGCAACGGCGGACAGACGGAGCTGGTCGAAAATGTGTGGTCGGGCAGCGGCGACTACGGCTACTACGCAATGGTTGATGACCCGTATGATTTGGAGAACCCGCAGAGCATCGTCCGCACGATGAAAATCAGCAAGAACGGCGCGGTGAAGGAAACGCTTCGGACGCTGATTTACGAGCAGATGCTGCCTGTGCTGACGCGGGAGGAATACTCCACAGGGCAAGAGAATTTCCGCATTGACGAAATCACCGCTGTCACGCTGGCATCTCCCGCATTCGCCGCGCCGAGCCGCCGGATGACGGAACTTGTGGTGGCGCTGAAATGGTCGGGCAAGAAGCCGTTCGCGTCCATCCTGCCGGAAGAAACGGCGATTCCGCTGCCCGCGGGGGATGCGACCTACGACGTTGCGCCCGCGGAAGGCGACGAATGGGAATTAGGTGAAGCCACGGCAACGCCCAGCCCCGTGCCGACCGCGACGGCGACGTCCGTGCCGACACCCTCCCTGACGCCGGACAATCGGCTGACGGACTTTCTGTCGGCGGGGGAAGCGACGGTGACAATTGCGCTGAATCGGCAGAACACCGCCGCGCTGTCGCTGGACATTTCCGGCAGCGAGATTTTTTCGGTGACGGAGGAAAACGGGCAGTTCCTGCTGCAATCACGGCGTTACGGGCACGGCGTGGGCATGAGCCAGCGCGGGGCGCAGTGGATGGCGGGGCAGTACAGCAAGACATTCGATGAAATCCTTGCGTTCTACTATCCCGGCATGGTGCTGATGCAGGGCGGCACGGGTGGGCCGGTGCTGCCGACCGTTCCGCCGGAGCTTGCCGCAACGCCTGCCCCGCCCGCGACACCAACCCCGAAGCCGACACTGATGCCCGTGACGACGAACAGCTTGCCGGAAGGCGCAAAGGTGATGTACGTCAACGCATCGAGCCTGAATCTGCGCGCCGAGCCGAGCATGGTGGGCGAACTGCTGATGCGCTTGCAGGCGAATCAGCGGGTGATTGTGCTGGAGGTGTGCGACGACCCGGAGTGGGTGCATGTGAAAACGGACGTGGTGGAGGGCTACTGCATGGTCAGCTACCTTGCTGAAGAAGGGGCGGAACCGACAACGAGCCCGACGGCGCAATAAGTCAATATCCCGTGTCGGTTAACCTTGAAGCCAACTTTCAGGTTGACCGACTTTCCTGTTCGTTGATTTTCGCCTGCCGCAATCGGAAAAAGGAAAAAGCAGTTTTCGCCAATCGTTTCATTTCCGGCATCAGCATGGTAGGATAAACCTACGGATACTGTCTGATTTGGACAGTGCCGTCATTTTTGCGCGACAAAGCGGCTCTGCCGCTGCCTACGGTTGGGTATGGAAGGAACTTTAAGCAAACCATGAGTGAACGCATTGTCAAACTGCTGATAGAATCTTTCCCGAAGATTCTGCTGCCCGGTCTGAAAATGACCATTCCGCTGACGGTTATCGCCTTTTCCATCGCGATGGTAATTGCCGTCATTGCCGCCATGATTCAATATGCCCGCGTGCCGGTTCTGCGGCAGATTATGCGGTTTTATGTGTGGGTCGTGCGCGGTACGCCGCTGCTGGTGCAGCTGTTCGTGGTGTTCTACGGGCTGCCGTCGCTGGGCATCATCCTCGACCCGTTTCCGGCGGCGGTGATTGTCTTCTCCATCAACGAGGGCGCGTACTGCGCGGAGACGATGCGCGCGGCGCTGGAATCCGTACCGGTGGGGCAGATGGAAGCGGGCTACTGCGTGGGCATGAGCTACTTGCAGGTGATGCGCCGCATTGTGCTGCCGCAGGCGCTGCGCACGGCGTTCCCGCCGCTGTCGAACAGCCTGATTGCTATGGTGAAGGACACGTCGCTGGCGGCGAACATCACCGTGACGGAAATGTTCATGGCGACGCAGAAACTCGTGGCGTACTACTACGAGCCGATGGCGCTCTATATCGAAGTCGGCGTGATTTACCTGATTTTCTCCACGGTGCTGACGTGGGTGCAGCGCTGGGGCGAGAAGAAGCTCAGCGCGTATGGCGCACAGAAGGAGTGATGCGCGATGGCGATGCTGGAAATCAATCACCTGCAAAAGAAATTCGGGACGACCGAGGTGCTGCGGGACGTCAGCCTGTCCGTCAGCAAAGGCGACGTCGTGGCGATTCTGGGGCCGAGCGGGTCAGGAAAGACGACGCTGCTGCGCTGCGTGAACTTTCTGGAACGCGCGGACGCGGGCGAACTGCTCTTTGATGACGAGAAATTCGACCTGAACCGCGCGTCGCACCGGGATATTGCGCGTATCCGCCAAAAGACGGCGTTCGTGTTCCAGAACTACAACCTGTTTCGCAACAAAACGGCGCTGCAAAACGTGACCGAAGGACTGATTGTGGCGCGGAAGATGAAGAAAGCGGATGCGGAGGCGATAGGGCGTCGTCTGCTGGATAAGGTAGGCTTGTTCGACCGCTGCGACCACTACCCGGCGCAATTGTCCGGCGGACAGCAGCAGCGCGTCGCGATTGCCCGCGCGCTGGCGACGAATCCGGAAATCATTTACTTCGACGAGCCGACATCTGCGCTTGACCCGGAGTTAATCGGGGAAGTGCTGAACGTGATGCGCCAGTTAGCCGAAGAGGGCATGACGATGCTGGTCGTGACGCACGAGATGAACTTCGCGCGGCATGTGTCGAACCGTGTCGTGTTCATGGAGGGCGGCAGAATCATCGAGCAGAACAGCGCACAGGAATTTTTCGCGCACCCGAAAGAAGCGCGGACGCAGGAGTTCCTCGCGAAAATCAACCAACGCTGAAAATCCGGCATTGCTGGTTTTCATAAATGCAATTGGAAGGAGCATTCAAAATGAAGAAGTTTGTCAGTCTCCTGCTGGCGCTGATGATGGCGCTGGGCATGACCGCTCTGGCGGAGGAAAGCAAGGATCAGCTGGCGCGCATTCAGGAAAAGGGCGAAATTGTCATTGCGACGGAGGGTACTTGGGCACCTTGGACGTACACGGATGAAAACGGCAATCTGGTCGGCTTTGATGTGGAAATCGCGACGGCGATTGCGGAGAAGCTGGGCGTGAAGGCGACGTTCGTGACCGTGGAGTGGGACGGCATCCTCGCCGGCATTGACTCTGGCCGCTACGACATTGCCGCCAACGGCATTGATGTGACCGAACAGCGCTCGGAAAAGTACAATTTCAGCACCCCCTATGCCTTCAACCGCACGGCGCTGGTCGTCCGGGGCGACAACGAGGACATCAAGTCCTTTGAAGACTTGAAGGGCAAGAAGACCACGAACTCCATCGCCAGCACCTACATGATTCTGGCGGAAGAGTTCGGCGCAGAGGTGGTTGGCGTGGATACGCTTGACCAGACGATTATGCAGGTGCTGACGGGCCGCGCGGATGCGACGCTGAACAGCGAAGTGTCCATTGCGGACTACATGCAGAAGCGCCCGGACGCGGACATCAAGATTGTCGCCCTGACGGAGGAAGCAAACCTTGTGGCGATTCCGACCCGCAAGACGGACGACAGTGCAAGCCTGCTGGAAGCCATCAATCAGGCGATTGCTGAGCTGCGTGAAGAGGGCAAGCTGAGCGAGATTTCCATGAAGTACTTCGGGCGCGACATCACGGCGGAAACCGTGGGAGAAGCGGCGGAGTAATACGATTTCCAGATTCACCTGCGCCATCTGCTTGCGCCTTTTCCCTTCTGGCGTCCGTTCATTCCACTTAACGTAGCGCTGCTACGCGTGTTTCATTCACGTTAGCCAGAATGAAAAATTCGCGTTGCATCTTGGCGCATTCTTATCTGGAAATAGTATAAGCGAAAAAATCCCATATAAACGGAGGTCGTCCCGGTGAGGCGGCCTCCTTGCATTTTCAGGGGATGATTCTTTTTCAATTAGGGCAATCCCGCACAAAGAAAGAACAGCCAAAATGTCGGGAAAGAGGTATAATAAAGAGGTGAAGAAGCAATTGACGATGAGCCTGATCAGCGACGAGCTGGGGGCAGGCATCAACGAAGAAAAGCAGCGTGATCCGGAAGCTCATTCCGTCAAAAAGGGCAACCAGTGGTACTTCGGCTACAAGGAGCACATCGGCGTGGATGCGGACAGCGGACTGGTTCACACGGTGGAAACGACAGCCGCTATCCTATATTGAAATCGGTTCGAAAGCGCATACAAGGTTCCATCAAAAGTATGGTTACAAGAATTTCATCAATATCAGGACGGTAATGGACGAATTTTAATAATGGAGGAATAACTGATGCTAAATATTATCAAGGCCTACCTTTCTCTTGAAATGTCCGCTCAAGATTTTGCATCTGCAGTACAGACTAATGATGAGCTTGTTCAGTTTATCAATGGGAGAATTCCACAAACACAAGATAAGAGTGCTGAATCATGGAAGCAATGCCCTCTGAATGTTAATGCTTTTGAGCATGATAACTTTGATCTCCGTCGCACATTAACCGTTGGTTATTATGCGATCAATAGAATTAGTCGTTGCTCTACTGCATATAACATGATGTGGTCACTCTTCCATGACGACCTCCCTGATGTTGAAAAGAGTAACTTTTATCGTGAATTGCATCAGTTTGCGATCGATACAGTTCCTGACTACCTTGATAGCGTTGATGTTGGTAGTGTGATTCAAGAGATTATCTTGTCAACAAACTCCATTCCTAAAGGAAAACGGCAAAAGGCTGTTCGGGTTGCATTAAACTCGGCCTTTCATTTAGATGCGCTGCATAAAAAGCCTTCATGGATCCAAGATTCAGAATGGCCATTGGGTACTAGCAACACGCCAATGCTCTTTTTGGGGCAACGAAAAATTAAGGGTCAGTATGTAGAATATTATTTTGAAGATGTCATCAATGGAGAGAAACGTACTATAACTCAGTACTATTGATGTGGTCAAATCTCCTGACACATGTGTTTTGCGTGATAAAGAGAATCTTTCATTTCTGCAAGACACGATTCCGAGGAAGGGAAAAATTGCATCAGCATTGCTGCACGCTGTTTGCACTTGCGAATTTATACCTTGCTCGCAATCGAATGAAGGTTGTGTAACGAGGTTTGTTTCGCGTGCAAACAGTGCGCTTGAACTGCGCTTTTTCTCGAAATTTTGCTCAGCGGGGATGACATGGATGGTTTGGGCGCAATTATGAGGGGCATCCCTAAGTATGTTGAAAGGTGATTTCAATGAATAAAAATGATTTTCTCTTAGCTGTGCACGAGTATCTCAAGGCATTTGGGTATAGAAAAAATAAGAGTTATTGGTTTCTTTCTAATGGCGAGCTCGTCTATTGTGTCTATGTTCAAAGTTCTCAATGGGATGCTAATGATTACTATGTTGAGGTTGGTATCGCAATAGAGGAAATTGTTGGGCCCAAACCTTCAGTAACAAGGTGGTATGTACGAAAGCGGTGTGAGGATGAATCGCAAAATGACAGGAACATATCTCTTTCGGTTCTAAAACAGGCGATTGATTTCTTTTCTGACATACATACAGTTAATGACTTAACATTGTATCTTGAACGTACTCCCCATACCCTTGTAGGTCTCCAATACGAGTTGTTCTCCAACACTTAACATCGTATACTCTCTCATCAGCGGAGCTTCTTTCGAAGCTCCTCCTTTTCTATGCCAAAAAACAAGAAAGAACGTGACAAAATGCTCACTCGCATTTTCGGCACCGTCACTGGCGGTCGCCTCAATCTTCGCGCGGAGTCAATGTGATAGGACGCCGACTGCATTTCTCACGACTTCACAACCGCAGCGCCCGTGCTGCATTCATAGGGTTTGGGAAATGTGTTTCCAACAAGCTAATCGTCATTTTTAGCAAAATGACCCTGCTTGCTGCTTTATACTATTTCCAGATTCAACTGCACCATCTGCTTGCGCCTTTTCCTTTCTGGCGTCCGCTCATTCCACTTAGCGTAGCGCTGCTACGCTGCGTTTCATTCACGTTAGCCAGAATGAAAAATTCGCGGCGCATCTTGGTGCATTTTTATCTGGAAATAGTATTACTTATCAATACAAAAATGGAGACCGTCCTGATGAGAGGCGGCCTCCTTGCATTTTCAGGGGATGATTCTTTTTCAATTAGTCGGCATAGGCGTAGGGAATATGATTTCGCTGCGCGTACCGTTCGGCGTAGGAATTGCGGAAAACGGTCAGCGTGAGGTTAGGGCATTTGTCGAAAGCGCCAACGCCAATTTCCGTTACGGAAGCGGGGAGAAGGACGGAACGCAGGGCGCTGCACTCGGAAAAAGCAATGTCCTCGATTTCCGTGACGGAATCGGGAATGACAATGGAGACAAGCGCCGTGCAGCTCTGAAATGCGCCTGTTTCAATTTCCGTCACAGAATCAGGAATGAGAATGCTGGAAAGGGAAGCGCAGTAGGAAAACAGATAGTCACTGATCTCTGTAAGGGAGTTTGGAAGCACAACCGTAGTCAGAGCGCGGCACTCGGCGAAGGCTCCCTCCTCGATTTCTGTGACGGAATCGGGAATGACGATGGAAGACAGCGCAGTGCAGTAGTTGAAAGCACATGAACCAATCTCGTCAACAGAGGAGGGAATGGAAACCTCGACGAGGGCGGAGCAATCGCTGAAAGCATAATCGTCAATCTCTGTAACGGAAGCGGGCAGAGAAACACTTGTCAAAAAGGAGCAGCTGTCAAAGGCACGCTCGCCAACAGCCGATGTTCCTTGCGGAATGGTATAGCTGGAAGCAGCCTTTCCCCGCGGATAGGCAACAAGCGCATCGTCCTTTTTACGGAACAAAACGCCGTCCAATGTATAAAAAGACGGATGCTCCGGGGCGACAGAAATGGTTTGCAGCAGTGGACAGCAGCCGAAGGGGTTATGGTCGAGGTCGGCAACAGAATTGGGAAGGGTTACGGCTGTCAGAGAGAGGGAGAAAGAGATGGTGTCAATGCTTGTGACGCGATGACCGTCCAGCGTGTCCGGAATCACGATTTCCGCGTCGTCGCTTAGGCAGTAGAGAAGCTCTGCGGAACCGTCCTTGTGCAGGACGTACTGATAATCTCCGGAGGTGAGGATGGTCTGCTTTTTCTTGCCGCTATCTGCAAAAGCGGCGCTTGTCAGAAAGACGAGGAGAAGCGCGGATGCCAGTAAAAACGCAGAGAAACGTTTGCGTGTCATAAAATCGACCTCCTTTTCTTTATTCACTATACACGAAATGGCGCCTTGTGTCAATGAAAAATCCCCCTCACCAGTTGCGCAAAGGCAGAAAAAATGGTATAATCAGCTTGAATATCTGGCAAAAAGATGGACAGAAATGGCGAAAGGGTGGACATGATGAAGGTATTGGTGACAGGCGCGGACGGAATGCTGGGGCGCGACGTGATGCGTGCACTGCGCGAGAAGCATGTGAATGCGCGTGGCGTGGATATGGCGGATTTCGATGTGACGGACGGCGCGGCAGTGCGCGAATGGGTGACGGCGGAAAAACCGGATGCCATCATCCACTTGGCGGCGTATACCGACCTGCTCAAGGCGGAAACGGAACCCGCAAAGTGCATCGACGTGAACGCGATGGGCACGCTGAACATGGTTCGCGCGGCACTGGCGATCGGGGCGAAGCTGATGCTGATGTCCTCGTCGGAGGTGTTCGGCGCTGCGCCGGACGTTATCCACGGAACGAGAGACAAGACGTGCGCCGCGAACGTTTACGGATTGTCGAAGGTGCAGGCGGAAGAAGCTGTGCGCGCGCTGATGACGCGGTCCTTCATCGTCCGCACGGGCTGCTTGTTCTCCGCCGCGCCGAAGGGGGAAATCTGCGGCATTCTGGCGGCAGCGCAGGATCATCAGAAGCTGACGATTTCCGACGACCTGATGGCTTGCCCGACGTACACGCTTGACCTTGCCCGCGCGATGGTCAGCCTGATTCAGACGGAGAAATTCGGCATTTACCACCTCATCAACGAGGGCGAATGCAACCTTGCGACGCTGGCGATGGCGACGCTGGGGATGGTAGGCAGCCGCTGCCGGGTACAGCCGGTGAGCGGCTACCGCGGCTCGGTGGGCATTCACCATCCGTCGAGCGTACGGCTGCTGAGCGACGCCGAACCGCACCTGCCGAGGTGGGAGGACGCGCTGAATCGGTGTCTGGATGAGATAAGGAGCGAGATTCGGTAAAGGAAGGGTATAAAAATAGGGAGGTCAGCCCGTGTGGGGCGACCTCCTTTTGGGTGTGGGGAAATGCTGCTTTTTTAGAAAAAAAACAACCCCGCCCGGCTGTCTTCCGACACCCGAACGGGGGAAAATCACCCTGCTTATTCTCACACCGCCGCCGGCATTCCATGCTTCACGCGGTCGTGCTCCTCGGCGCGCTTGGCGTTGTTGAAGCGGTCGAGCGTGCCCACCAGATAGCCCGTGATGCGGCGAATCCGCTGGAACGGCACGTTGCCGAAATCATAGGACAGTTCCACTTCGTCGCCATCCACCGCAATGTCTATCGAAAGCGGCTCACGGTTGTACTTCTGGCGCGCATGATCCACATAGGCGTCAATTTCCGACTGAGACAGGGTTCCCTTCGTCACGTTTACTTGGCAGCACATAGGTATTTCTCCTCTCTATGGTACTCGCTGGAAAATCAGCAAGCCCTAAATCTTGTGGTTGCACGGCGCTATCACGCCATATAGAGCACAAGATATTGTTTCGACGTCTGCTATTATAGCACGAAATGTGGGATTTGCAAGGGGAACACGCAACAAAATTTCAGATGCGGATTCTGCCCGCAGACAGGCATTTTCTCTGCACCCCGCATGAAAGGCAATGCGAACACCATTGCCACGCGCGGCGTTTTCTGCTATACTGGGGGATGCAGAAACAGCGAAGGGAGATGGCGGACATGCGCCCGGTATACGACATGCTGACGGCGGCATCGGCGCGCAGGAGCGGGCATATGCCGGGGCATAAGGGCCGGCCGCCGTTCGGCGCGGCGGATTTGTATGCGCTGGACACGACGGAACTGCCGAACACGGATGACCTGTACGCGGCGGAGGGCGGACTGCGTGAAGCCATGCGGCTGTATGCGCAGGCGGCGGGCGCGGCAAAGACGATTTTCCTCCATAACGGATCGACGGCGGGCAATCATGTGATGCTGCAGCTGTACGCGCGGGAGGGCGAAACGGTGCTGCTGCCGCGCAATGCGCACTTATCGGCGGTGAACGCCTGCGTGCTGGGCGGAATGCGGGTGAAGTGGATGCCGGTTCACTGCACGCCGGACGGGTACTGCTATCTGGCGGAGGAGGATGTGCTGGCGGCGCTGCGGGCGAATCCGGACGCGCGGGCGATGCTGCTTGTCCGCCCGGATTATTACGGCGGCGCGATGCGGGAAGATGTTTTCCGGCGGATTGCGGCAGCGGCGCATCGTCAAGGGACGAAAGTCGTTGTGGACGAGGCACACGGGGCGCATTTCTCGTGGTGCGACGGGATGACATCCGCCGGAGCGCTTGACGCGGATGCGTGGGTGCAGTCGGTGCATAAGACGCTGATGGGGCTGACGGGCAGCGCGGTGCTGCACTTGGCGGATGCAGCGGATGAAAAGCGCGCGTGGACGCTGCTGCGGCGGGAACAGACGTCGTCGCCATCGTTCCTGCTGATGCTGTCCATCGATGACAGCCGCGCGTGGATGGAAGAAAATGGTCGGGCACGCTTGCGGGCGTTATCCGAAACGGTCAACGATGTGCGCAGGCGGCTTGTTGGCACGCCGTATCACGATGCATACGCGGAGTGGGCGAATTTGCCCGTGTGCTTTGACCCGACGCGGCTGGTCATTTCCGCGCCGCAGGGAGGAAAATGCTTGGCGGAACAGCTGCGCGAAGCCGGACTGGACGTGGAAATGGCGGACGAGCGGCGCGTGGTGCTGATTCTATCGGTGATGGACGACATCGCTGAAATCCGCCGACTGCCAGAGCTGCTGGCGAGCATTCCGGCGGCAGAAGGAAAGCGGTTTGCGCCGCTGACCTCGATGCCGGACATGCCGGAAGCTGTCCTGACCCCACGTCAGGCGGCGATGGCGGAGGAAATCCTCGTGCCGCTGGACAGAGCGGAGGGGAAAATCGCGGCGGCGGCGGTTGGGCTGTATCCGCCGGGAATCCCCCTGATTGCGCCCGGCGAACGGGTGACGCGGGAAATCATCAGGCAATTGCAGGAAGCCGGGACGCGGGAGCGCTTTGGCGTGGAAGGAGAATACTTGCGGTGCGCAAATGTGTAATTTTTGATTTGGACGGTACGCTGACCCGCTCGGAGGAAGGCATTTGGAACTGCGTGCGCTATGCGGCGGAGAAGCTCGGTTTTCCCGTGCCGGATACGGCGACGCTGCGCAAATTTATTGGCCCGCCGCTGGGCTGGTCGTTCATGGAATACATGGGCATGAGCGAGGAAATGGCGAACAAGGCGGTGTACACCTATCGCGAGCGCTATGAGGCTGTAGGGCTGTTTGAGAACCGGGTGTATCCGGGCATCCGCCGTCTGCTGCGGACGCTGCACCGCGACGGCTGGTACATCGGTATCGCGACGGGCAAACCGCAGCGCTCCTCGGAGCGGATTATCGAGCATTTCGGGCTGAACCGCTACATCACGAAAATCGTAGGCCCAAAGGATGGGCGCGGTGCGGACAAAGAGCTGCTGATTCGGCAGGCGCTGCCGGAGGATGCGGGCGAAGCGTGGATGGTGGGCGACCGCCGATTTGACATGGAGGGCGCGAAGAAGGTTGGCATCGGCGCAATCGGCGCGGGCTACGGTTACGGCAGCCGTGAAGAGCTGATGAACAGCGGGTGCGATGTGTACTGCGAGACGGTGGAGGACATCATCCGCCATCTCTGCCCCGGCGAAGAAGCGGTTCCGGGCGCGTTCCTGTCAATAGAGGGCATGGACGGCAGCGGCAAAACGACGCAGATGGCGGCAATGGAGGATGCACTCGACCGCTGGGGCTTCGAGGTCATCCGCAGCCGTGAACCCGGCGGATGCCCCATCAGCGAGAAGATTCGCGCGCTGCTGCTTGATCCGGAAAACAAGGCAATGGACGAGACGACCGAGGCGATTCTCTACGCCGCGGCGCGTGCGCAGCATGTGCGGCAGGTCATCCGCCCAGCCTTGAAAGCGGGTAAAACGGTGCTGTGCGACCGCTTTGTGGATTCGTCCGTGGCATATCAGGGCGGCGGGCGTCAGCTTGGCGTGGACACGGTGCTGAATATCAACCGCCCGGCGGTGGATGGCACGATGCCGATGCTGACGGTCTATCTGGACATTGACCGGGAAGCCGCTCTGCGCCGCCGCGCCGCCAGCAGTCAGCTTGACCGCATTGAGCAGGCGGACGACGCCTTCCGTACACGGACGGAAGCGGCATATCACGAGCTTATCCGCCGCGAGCCGGAGCGGTTCATCGTGGTGGATGCGGCAAAACCGGCAGAGGAAGTCAGCCGGGACATGACGGAGAAGATCATCCGGCGGCTTATGGAGGCGGAAGCGTGAGCGAGAGAATCGTGGTGGGCATGTCCGGCGGCGTGGATTCGTCCGTCGCGGCGCTGCTGCTTAAGCAGCAGGGGTACGACGTGGTCGGCGTGTTCATGAAGAACTGGGAAGAGACGGACGAATCCGGCGTATGTACGGCGGAAAACGATTGGAACGACGTGCGCGAGGTGTGCGAAATCATCGGCATTCCCTACTATGCGGTCAATTTTTCCCGCGAATACTGGGATCGCGTGTTCAGCTACTTCCTCAAAGAATACCGCGCGGGGCGCACGCCGAACCCGGATGTGCTGTGCAATCGCGAAATCAAGTTCAAGGCATTTTTGGATTTTGCCATGCAGCTTGGCGCATCGAAAATGGCGACGGGGCATTTTGTGCGGACGAACGAAAATGGCGACCTTCTGCGCGGCATTGACCCGAACAAAGATCAGAGTTATTTCCTCTATATGCTCCACCAGGAACAGCTGCGGAAGGCAATTTTTCCCGTCGGCGGCATGACAAAGACCGAAGTGCGCCGCATTGCGGAGGAAAATGGGCTGCCCGTGTGCAAGAAGAAGGATTCGACCGGCGTGTGCTTCATCGGTGAGCGCAACTTCCGGCAGTTTTTGTCGACCTATTTGCCTGCGCAGCCCGGCGACATGGTGGCGCCGGATGGGAGCGTCGTCGGGCATCACGATGGGCTGATGTACTACACGCTTGGTCAGCGGCGCGGGCTGGGCATCGGCGGATGCGGTGACGGGCGGAGCTGGTTCGTCATCGGCAAGGATTTGGAGAGCAATCGCCTGCTGGTGGCGCAGGGCGAGGATCACCCGATGCTGTATTCGACGATGAGTATCGGCGCGGAGGCGACGTGGATTGGCGCTGACCCGCTGGCGGGCGGCGAACCACTGCGCTGCACCTGCAAGTTTCGCTATCGGCAGGGCGACCAGCCGGTGGAGGTGCGCCGCGACGGGCAAAAACTGCTGATTCATGCCCTCACACCCCAGCGTGCGGTCACACCCGGACAGAGCGCCGTGTTCTATCAGGGGGAAAAGTGCCTCGGCGGGGCGATTGTGGAGCAGATTCTCGACGCAGGACAGGGAAAAATGGACGTATGATTTTCGTTCCGGTGTTTCCAAATCGGAGGAAACGCCGGAACGTTTTCTTTGATGTTTGCAATAACGTTCGTGATTCCAAAAAGAACGCAAAAAACCGCAAAAACTTTGAAAAAACCGCTTGACGAATCCGTGAATTCATGATATTATGAACAGGCTTCCTCGTTGCGCCGCTTGAGCGGTCGAGAGAAAGCACCGAACCTTGAAAACGATACAGAACAATAACAACGCAAACAAGACAGTAATTCCGAATGAGTGAAACTTGGTCGGGGAAACCTGATTGAGAAATAAAGGATTAAACGAAAGAGTTTGATCCTGGCTCAGGACGAACGCTGGCGGCGTGCCTAACACATGCAAGTCGAG
>ENA-ORCP01001943-ORCP01001943.1-human-gut-metagenome-genome-assembly--contig:-NODE-1943-length-17141-cov-5.744960_pt1 | contig 17141 bp, 18 predicted proteins | sample MGYA00242990_ERZ507991 | MGnify/ENA primary metagenome ERZ507991 (study PRJEB26167, sample SAMN06115496) | human gut metagenome | host: Homo sapiens | place: China:Henan | collected 2015-05-07... | reverse complement strand
TGAGACAATAATTATTTTTACACAAACCAGCTTATTCGTGGTAGAATAAAACCACAGATAAGCTGGTTGTTTGTTTTGAAAGGAGAATCTTATGAAAACCAAACAACCGGAACTAAACAAAATCACTGCACTATACGAGAGATTATCCCGTGATGATGAGCAAAGCGGTGACAGCAACAGTATCATAAACCAAAAGAAAATGCTGGAGAAATATGCAACCGAACAGGGATTTACCAACTTGCGTCATTATACAGATGATGGTTGGTCGGGAACCAATTTCGACAGACCGGACTGGTATACTGTGCTGACTGCGGTGCTAAGATGTTCAACCACCGCACCGGCGGTTATGAAAAGAAGGATAAGGATGGTAATCCAACCGGAAAGTACACCAATGCCCAGGACAATTACACCTGCTCCACTTACAGTAAGGCAAAGAGCAAGTTTGAAAACAGATGCACACAGCATCATGTCCGTACGGATGTTATCAGGGATTTGCTTTTGGAAGTCATGAAAGCTACCAGCACTTATGTGATGGAACATGAAGCAGAGTTTATCGAAAAGGTTCGCAGTTCTACGGAGCTTCAACAGGAAAGCGAAGCCAAGGCACTGAAAAAGCGTCTTTCCAGAGAGCAGAAACGTATCAAAGAACTAAATACCCTCATTAAGAAAATCTATGAGGACAATGTAAATGGGAAGCTAAGTGACAAGCGGTTTGAAATGCTTTTGGCTGACTACGAAACGGAACAAAGTGAATTGGAATTATCAGTAGATACTTTAGAAAAGACTTTGAATGACTATCAGGGGACTGCTGATAATGTAGATAAGTTTATTGAACTGGTACACCGATACACGGATTTCACAGAGCTTACTACTCCTATGATTCATGAATTTGTTGATAAAATCGTAGTACACGAAGCGAACAAATCTACCGGTGACAGAATCCAGCAGATTGATATTTATCTCAAGTATGTAGGTAGACTAGATGTTCCAATGCCGGAACTTACTCCCGAACAGATAAAAGAGGAAGAACGCAAACGCCGTAAACGTGCTTGGGGGCGTATCTATTGGAGACGCAGAAAAGAGCGAGAACAGGCGGAACAAGAGGCAAAGGGAAAAGAGCTATCTGAGGCAGTCTGCTAGACTGTCCCAGAAATAACCCTTAGATAATGAAACATGAGTGTGGCTATTTGTATTTGTTGAAGGATGATGGTATAATCAGGATATGCGCGATATGTAATCCGTATGCTAATGAAGAATACAAGCAAGTCCCGTGGAAAGTCAATGATGGACCGGTGTGGATAATACATACACTTGCGGTTGACTATGACAGCCGCGGACGCTTTATACAGAAAGCTTGGATTTACATATGTGAGCATGCAGACGATTTTTTACGAGGTCGTTGGCAATAAAGAATTCAAAATGTTTGAATATACTAATATTAAATAGTGAAGAAACACTGGAAAGGTTATTTATGATTTACAATAATATTCTTGAAGCTGTCGGACACACTCCGATGGTAAGGCTGAATCGTATGGTTGAGGAGGATTCGGCGCAGGTACTTGTTAAATTCGAGGCGGTGAATGTCGGAGGTTCGATTAAGACAAGAACTGCACTCAATATGATTGAAGAAGCAGAACGAAAGGGCCTCATTAAGGAAGATACTATAATAGTTGAGCCTACCAGCGGCAACCAGGGAATAGGCCTGGCGCTTGTGGGTGCCGTTAAAGGATACCGGACGATAATAATTATGCCTGATTCAGTAAGCGAAGAAAGAAGAAAACTTGTCAGACATTATGGTGCGGATGTGAAATTGATACATGATGCCGGAGATATAGGCGCATGCATAGATGAATGTCTTAAGACGGCACTCAGGATGCAGGAGAAAGACCCAAGAGTATTTGTGCCGCAGCAGTTTGCCAATGAAGATAATACGATGGCACATAAGAACCATACGGCATTGGAGATTATGGAACAGGTTGCGGGACCGATACATGGATTCTGTTCGGGAATCGGAACAGGCGGAACCATTACAGGAATAGGCCAGGTACTTAAGGCACAATATCCTGATATAGAGATATGGGCTGTAGAACCGGAGAACGCCGCAATACTGGCGGGAGGAACCATAGGAACACATATTCAGATGGGAATAGGAGATGGAATTATACCTGATATTCTTGATCAGGGAATCTATGATAATATCTATGTGATATCGGATGAGGAAGCACTTGTGACATCCAAGCGTCTTGCAAAAGAAGAGGGACTTATGTGTGGAATATCAAGCGGTACCAATGTTGCCGCTGCCCTGAAACTTGCGAAGAAGCTGGGCCGCGGCAAGACTGTGGTTACCGTGCTTCCGGACACTGCCGAGAGGTATTTTTCAACTGAATTATTCGCGGAATAATAATTTACCTGAAACTGTTGCTCGAGGAATCATACCTGAAACCGGCGGCGGCAAGCTTTTCACACAGATCCTGGCGCTTTGTATCGTAACGCTCACAGAAATTATCAAGTGAAAGTCCTTCGTCACGAAGTTTCATATTGACAAAACTGAGTAATATTATCGGGTCTGATGGAATATTTCCCATGATGGAAACCTCCTTAAAATTGATATTTATAATTACATTCTGCACGATTACTGAAAGGTTGTCAACACAAATCCGGCTTGCCGAAAAATGTTGATTTTTACAGGATGACAAGGTGTCTGACCGGGTGTAAAATAAAGCGATTTTGAGAAAAATAAGGAGGGTTCCTATGGAAAAAGATATGACGGTCGGCAAGCCGGCCTCGGTAATAATTAGTTTTACGATACCGATTCTTATCGGAAATATTTTTCAACAGTTTTATAATATGGCTGATGCGATTATAGTAGGAAGATGCGTGGGAAACAGGGCACTGGCAGCAGTCGGATCCACGGGAACCTTCATGTTCCTTATATATGGACTGGTAACAGGTATGACTGTAGGCTTTACCGTAAGCACGGCACAGCGGTTTGGTGCCGGGGATATGGATGGGATGCGTAAAAGTGTTGCGTCCGCGATAAAACTGGCGGCGATAGTGACGGCATTAATGACGGCTGTGACTATGATTTTTATGAGACCGATGTTGCGGCTTATGAATACCCCGTCAGATATATTCGATGATGCATACAGCTATATAATGATCATATGTGCAGGAATAGCGGCACAGGTACTTTATAATATGCTTTCGGCTATACTGAGGGCACTCGGAAACAGCAAGACACCTTTGTATTTCCTGATATTATCGGCATTGCTTAATATCGGTCTTGATCTTGTTTTTATCAAGATATTCAGAATGGGCGCTGCCGGAGCAGCCTACGCAACAGTTATATCACAGCTGATTGCCGGAATTGCAAGTTTTATATATATTATTGCAAAGGTTCCGCTGCTGCATCTTAGGAAGGAAGACTGGGCGTATGACAGAGTACTGGTAGGTAACCAGCTCAAAGTCGGGTTTCCGATGGCATTACAGTATTCCATAACGGCTATAGGAATCACCATGGTACAGGCCGCACTTAATAAGCTCGGCTCCACAGCGGTTGCTTCATATACAGCAGCCGGTAAGATTGAGCAGATTGCAGGACAGGCATATGTTGCAATCGGTACAACAATGGCAACTTACTGCGCCCAGAACCGTGGGGCGGGCCGTATTGACAGAATTAAAGAGGGGTTCAGGCGCGCAACCTGTATGGGATTTATATATTCGATTATTGCAGGAGCATTGATTTTCTTCTTCGGCAAATATATGACATATCTGTTTGTGTCAGAAGATATCTCCGAAGTGATTGGATATGTGGACACATATTTAAGGTGCATAAGCCTGTTCTTCATACCGCTTACCATTGTTAATGTCCACAGAAATGGCATTCAGGGTATGGGATTTGGCGTACTGCCTATGATGGCCGGAGTCGCCGAACTTATCGGAAGAGGCGTCGCATCGGTTGTTGCGGCACATTACAGAAGTTATATAGGAATATGCATGGGAGGCCCGGCAGCATGGGTGCTTGCTGCGGCACTTCTTATATGGATGTACCACATGGTTATAAGAAAGCTGGAAAAACAGGTACGATAAACATATAGACAAACCCTCTGTTTCTTGATAAAATTCTATATATCAGGATATGGAGGGTTTTATTTATGGGAGACGATTTATTCAGGAAGAGAATGACCGATAATTTCAGGTTTTATTCAACAGCATGTCTGGTATATGCTGTATTTTTCGTGATATGCCTGTACAGAAATGATGCCGGAATCACATTTCCGTTATGGGCGGCGGGAACATGCGGGTTTACAGTGATCATGCTAAAGCGTTCAGATGTTGTGATTAAGCCGGTAAGCTGGTTTTATATGGCGCTTGTTATGCTTTTGGGAATTGCAATATGCCTTACCGGTGACCGGAGAATTATAGTCATGAACAAGTTTATGATACTTTTTCTTATGCTGGTTGTGCTTCTTGGTAATTTCTATGATACGGAAGACTGGAAACCGATCAAGTATATTGAAATGATGTTCAGTACGGTGATAATCAGCCTTGGAAGTATCGGACGGCCGTTTATGGATGGAAGTGCATATAAGCGTACGCACGGTGCCGGGAAGACGGCGGGAAAGAATCTGGTCAAATATATTCTTATAGGATGCGCCGCAAGTATTCCTTTGGTATGTATCGTTCTTGTACTTCTGGCCAATGCCGATCCGGTTTTTGCCAGACAGCTCAGAAAGATTTTTGTGGATTTATCATTCTGGGAGATATTCGGAAATATCCTTGGAATGGCAGCGATAGGATTTATAATATACATGGTATCGTATATGTGGATATCATGGCTGGGCAGAAGGGAATATGCCGTTGCCGCAGATAAGGAGGGCACCGGGGAACCTGTTATAGGTATTACGATTCTTGCAATATTGTCGGTGATATATATGGTTTTCTGCTGGATTCAGATAAGATATCTTTTTCTCGGCGGAATACTGCCTCACACTGCGACATACAGCTCATATGCAAGAATGGGATTTTTCCAGCTTCTGTTTGTAAGTGTTATTAACATGCTTGTGGTAATGCTGGGGATATATTGTTTCCGCAATAATGTTGTGCTGAATGTGCTTATGAGTGTGATTACATGCTGTACATATGTGATGATGATCTCAAGCGGTATGCGTATAATCAAATATATCCAATATAAATACCTGACTTTTTCAAGAATATGGGTACTGTTTGCATTAATTGTAATTGCGTTGGTTATGGCTGGCGTGTTTGTTAATATTTTTAACAGGAAGTTCCGGCTTTTTACATATGCGTTTGCTGTAATTGCAATTATGCAGACTTTGTTTGGATTTACCAGACCGGATTACTGGATTGCAAAGGTTAACACTGACAATATGAATGAAGATACGAGATATGAATTTTTTGCTGATTCCGATTTGTATGATGATGAGCAGTATCTGGAAAGCCTCGGGACGGATGCGGCTCCGGTTATATATGAATGTGAAGATGTTCTAAAGGACAGGACTGTTGAGCGTTATGAGGATAATATCAGCCGGTATACGAAGAATATCGGAGTACGTAACTGGAACTTATCAAGATTTATGGCCTGGAGAGTTGATTAATACATGAGAAAATACATTGCGTACACTGTTATGATAATTACTGTGCTTCTTGCCGGATGTGCAAGAAATGATAATACACAGCCGGCGACATACAATATATCACTTGAGACGCTCGGAGCGAATGAGACAGTTGACCTTAACAGGTATATTGATAGGAATGACCAGGTTGGAGATATGTATAATTTAAACCGGATTACCGGCTGTAAAATACTTGATGCAGCAGGGTATGGCGAAGGAGACATTCTCATCGCGACTTATCATGATGATGACGAAGAAGGAGAGTCAACCATAATTTCATTCATGAAATTAACGCCGTGGAATGCAGATAATATGGAAACCGTTGCGAAATATGCAGTGGATCGCTGTTATAATCCATATGTATCCATAGTCAGTACCGATCCGCTGATGTTTATTTTTTTATCTGATGTAAAGAACGGCGCAGAACTGGTTGCGTTATCAGACAATACAATATATTCAGATACGGATGCCAACAATGAAGTGTATAAGACAGCGAATTATGTGGCTTATATAGATAAGACCGTGCTGAATTTTTATGAATTGAATAATCAGGAAAATGGTATTCCTGTAAATAAAAAATATGATTTATTGGATGATGTCAGTCCGGGGACATCAGTCAGTCACATTGGTATAAGTGCATCTGATCCGGAAATGGATAAAATATATGTCTCGGCAAATTATGTCGATGTGTATGAAGTTAATCTTCAGAATCTGGAAGTTAATTTTGCATATACGGTTTCAGACAGCGAGCAGAGATATTACAGGAATGATTATTATCTGGCTATTAATACGGATAACCCGCTTATGGTAAATAAATATGACGCAGCCGCTGATGAAAGCAAGGGTGGCCATAATCTGGGAGATATGGCATTTGTAACGGATTCACACTATGTCATTTCTGTAAATTCCGGCACGGATAAGGTCGTGACATGTATTGATACAGATACTATGATGGATTGCATAAGTTATGACCTTATGAGCAACAGTTATATATACAAGGTGAAACATATACCCGGCACAGATGCGGTAATTCTGAAAATGTCACAGGATTTGTATGTGCTTTGGGATGTTTATGACAAATATGGAGATGTTGGACAATGATTAAATTTACAAAATACGTTAAAGTATCGTCTCTTGAAGAGGCATATGAGCTTAACAAATCACGCGCTAATGTTATAATGGGCGGAATGATGTGGCTCGGGATGCAGAACCGTAATATAGGTACAGTGGTTGATATAAGCGGACTCGGTCTCGATAGAATAGAAGAAAACGATGAATCATATATTATAGGAGCGATGGTGCCGTTAAGGAGTCTTGAGTGCCATGAAGGGCTTAATGAATATACCAAGGGAGCCGTAAAGGAGAGTCTCAGACATATTGTCGGTGTGCAGTTCCGCAACATGGCGACTGTCGGCGGAAGTTTATACGGAAGATATGGATTCTCCGATGTATTGACATTATTTATGGCAATCGGTGCCAGTGTGCAGCTTTACAAAGCGGGAACGGTTGATATTGGCGCTTTTGCTGATATGCCGTTTGATAACGATATACTGGTATCGGTTACAATTCCCAAGAAAACGATAGCGATTGCATATAAATCAATCAGGAACTCCGCAACGGACTTTCCGGTTCTTACATGCTGTACGGTTAAATCAGAAGATTCAGTGAGGACTGCCATAGGCGCAAGACCGCAGCGTGCGATGCTTATCACAGATGAAGAGGGTATCCTGACAACCGGGATCACATCAGAGAATGCTGATGCGTTTGGCAGATATGTAGAGCAAAATATAGTAACAGAGAGCAATAACCGTGCATCTGCCGGATATCGTAAGAAAATGGCGGGCGTGCTTGCAAAGAGATGTCTCAGACAAATAGGAGGACTGGAATAATGGAGATTAATTTTATACTTAACGGCAAACACCGTATTGAAGAGATTAAGCCGGATACGGTTCTTCTTGATCTGTTACGGAAACTCGGCTGCTACAGCGTGAAGCGCGGCTGTGACAGCTCCAATTGCGGTATATGCACTGTTTTTGTGGATGACAGACCGGTTCTTTCATGCCGTGTTCTTGCAGCATCAATAGATTCGCATAATATTACCACACTTGAGGGCCTTCAGGATGAGGCGGAAGAGTTCGGTGCTTTCATTGCGGATCAGGGAGCGGAGCAATGTGGTTTCTGCAATCCCGGATTTATGATGAATGCGATGGCGCTACTTAGGGATAATCCGGATCCGTCGGATGATGAGATAAGGGAATATCTTTCGGGCAACTTATGCCGTTGTTCGGGATATGAAAGCCAGATGCGCGGTATTAAAGCATATATAAGTTATAAGAAGGAGGCAAAGGATGAATAATATATCCAAAGGAATCCGTAAAAAGGATGCAATGCAGTTAGTTACGGGACAGCCGGTATATGTGGAAGATATCACACCGTCCGACTGCCTTATTATTAAATTGTTAAGAAGTCCTTATGCAAGTGCTGTGATTGAAGAGATTGACGTTTCAAAGGCACTTGCGGTACCCGGGATTGAAGTTGTATATACATACAAGGATGTGCCGCAGGATCGGTTCACTGTTGCCGGACAGACATATCCGGAGCCGAGTGCATACGACAGACTTATACTGGATAAGAGATTGCGCGAAATCGGTGATCCGGTGGCTATCGTTGCCGGATGGGATGAAGATGCGGTAGATAAAGCATTGAAGATGATAAATGTAAAATATGATGTCAAGGAACCGCTGCTCGATTTCAGAAAAGCAAAGGACAATCCGATACTGGTTCATCCGGAAGATAACTGGCGCTCTCTTGTGCCGGTGGGAGCCGATGCAAAGCGTAATCTCGTGGCGCATGAGGAAAGCGGATACGGCGATGTGGATGCGGTTATGTCGGAGTGTGATGAGATTGTGGAAGGAACATTCCATTGCAAGTCCAATAACCAGGCCATGATGGAGACATTCAGGACATACTGCCGGATAGATACATATGGAAGACTTCATGTAATAAGCTCAACGCAGATTATATTTCATGTGAGAAGAATTATATCCAATGCACTTGGCATACCTAAATCACAGATCCGTGTTACGAAACCGCGTATAGGTGGCGGATTTGGCGCAAAACAGAGTGTTGTTGCAGAGATTTATCCGGCTTTTGTAACCTGGATGACTAAGAAACCGTCAAGAATAATATACAGCCGCTATGAGTCACAGATAGTGGCATCACCACGTCATGAAATGGAAGTCAGTGTGAAACTCGGAGCTGATAAAGAAGGGCATATCAAGGCTCTTGATGTATATACATTATCAAACAGCGGTGCTTACAGCGAACACGGACCGACAACGGTAGGACTTTCCGGACATAAATCAATACCTCTTTACAGCAATTATCTGGAAGCACACAGATTTAATTATGATGTAGTGTACACTAATACACAATCTGCCGGTGCATTCCGCGGATATGGAGCGCCGCAGGGTATATTTGCCGTCGAATCGGCAGTTAACGAACTTGCCGCAAGGCTTAATATGAATCCTGCACAGATCAGGGAAATCAATATGGTCCGTGAAGGAAACTGCATGCATGCTTATTATGATGAATTTGCTACAAGCTGTGCTCTTGACCGGTGTCTTGCAAAGGCAAGGCAGATGATCGGATGGGATGAAAAATATCCGTGCAAAGATATTGGAGGCAATAAAGTGCGCAGTGTCGGAATGGCTATCGCAATGCAGGGCTCCGGTATATCCGGAGTTGATGTCGGCGGGGCAACGGTGAAACTTACAGACGAAGGCAGATTTTCACTGGTAATCGGTGCAGCCGATATGGGAACCGGCTGTGACACGATACTTGCGCAGATGGTGGCTGAATGTATGGAATGTACTGTTGATGATGTCACTGTTTATAGTGCTGACAGCGATATGTCGCCTTATGATTCGGGTTCATATGCATCAAGTACGACATATGTCACAGGAAATGCTGTCGTGAGAGCATGTGAGACTCTTAAGAACAAAATCTGTACCGAGGGTGCGGTTATGCTTGGCGTGAACAAAGAAGATGTAGTATATGAGAATAATGAAGTCAGATGCCTTAAAGATTCAAGAAAAGTAAGTCTGGAGCAGATTGCTACCGCATCCATGTGCGGTTCCAATGATGCATTGCAGGTTACGGAAACAGCATCACTTCCGTCATCGCCGCCGCCTTTTATGGTCGGAATGGTAGAGACGGAGATTGACCGCGAGACCGGCGAACTTAAGATAATAGACTATGTCGGAGTGGTTGACTGCGGAACCGTTATCAATGAAAATCTTGCCAGAGTACAGACGGAGGGTGGAATAGCACAGGGAATCGGAATGGCATTGTATGAGAATATAACATATTCCGATAAAGGAAGCATATTTGAGAATTCTTTTATGAATTACAAAATTCCTACACGGGAGGATATCGGCAATATTCGTGTTGCTTTTGAAAGCAGCTATGAGAAATCGGGACCTTTTGGTGCCAAATCAATCGGTGAACTTGTCATTAATACTCCGTGTCCGGCGATTGCACATGCGATTTATAATGCAACCGGAACATGGCTGCGTGAAGTGCCGTTTACGCCGGAGAAAATACTCGGAGCATTTGAGCATGTATCGGAATAGTATTATTTATATGGCTGCCGGCAGCGGCAGACGTTTTGGAAGCAATAAGCTTTTGTATGAATTTAAGGAAAAGCCGCTGTACAGGCATGCACTCGATAAAATAATTGAATATGTGTCGGTAAGGCCGGATACGGAACTTATAGTTGTCACAAGATATGATGAGATATGTGAATATGTTAAACAGTATATATGTTCCAACATCATAATTTTATACAGCCCTCAAAGTATCGAAGGTATATCATATACCATTCATAATGGAATTAGTGCAGCAGATAACGCATCCGATGGTTTTTATTTTTTCGTGACTGCGGACCAGCCGTGCCTTCGCATCGATACATTGGATGGATTGATTAAAGCAATGCAATCGGGAAAATATATCTGCGGAAGAGTTAAATCACATGGAATGCCGGGAAACCCGACTGCGTTTTCCCATAAGCTTTGCGACGAACTAATGATGCTTGCAGGTGATGAGGGAGGCCGGAAAATTATCAAAGCACATATGGATTCATGTCTTGAATATGAGACAGAAGATGAAAGAGAAACAGCGGATATTGATGTTGTGGAGGATATCGGCTTATTATAATTATAAAAGAGGATTCCGGTAATATCCGAAATCCTCTTTTGAACAGATTGATTATTTGATGGATTTGATTTCGTCAGCCTTTTCGAGAATGATCTTGTCACCTTTAACTTCGAAATGCATAACATCTCCGCACTGCAAATCCAGCTCTTCAAGAACCCATTTAGGGAAACATACCTGACCGCGGTTAAAAAGCTTAGTGCGGTGTCTCCTCATAGTCTTACGGGTAACACCCGGAATAAGTCCCTTGTCAATGTTAAGATAAATAGTCTCCTTAGTAAGCTTAAGCCTCTTAGGCAGGTCCTCTGTCTGAAGAATATCTGCAACTTTACATGGGCTGTAATGTTCCTTGAGCATAAGGTCCGCGATGTGCTGCGCAAGCTCAGGATGTTTCTGGAGTACGGACGGAAATCCGCGGTGCGATACCATCTTTCTGTATCGTGCCTGGGCATAATCCGGGTCATATCTGTCACTTCCCTCCGGTGTGCCACGCTTGACTTCACGGTAAATTGAGTTAGGTGCCATTCCGAAACTTCTGGCGATAGCTCGGATCGATACACCGTCATCCATTAATTCCCTGATTTTCTTACGCTGTTCATGCTGCAAATGTTTAAATCCGGACGACATACAAGTCCCTCCTTATCACGTTTTGTATTAGTTTCGATTATTATAACATAAAATATTATAAAGTGATATACAAATATAAAAAAATTTAAATTTAATTTTATTGTTTTTTCGTATCAGGCCGGATTTGACTAATATAATTATGCCGTGTATAATCTGAGATAGAAATATTATGAAATAAGGGAGATGTAATCATGAGCTTTTTTTGCCTTCAGTGTGGCATGGATATGCATAAGCCGAACAGAATATGTCCGTATTGTAAGACAGTTCTATATGAGGAACCGTCCGCTGCTAATATGGCGATGGCTGCCAATATATCGAATGGCAGGGCACATGGCCGTAAGTCCAAACTGTATGATTATACTGACGAAGAACTTCTGGCCACAGGTCTTTACCCGGATGATGAGGCATACCGTATGGGCCTCATATCGAATGTCCTGAATAAGAAGAAATAATTATTTTTTATGAATGTGTACTTCCGGAATTGCGACATTATCATATAACACATCATTATCGCCATCGGAATTGCTGTCGTCATTGGCAGGATGTGTATGCACTTCCGGAATCGCAACATTATCATAAGTAAGGTTGTATTTTGTGTTTTTTTCTTTTGATTTTCTGAATAACATATAACCCTCCCAGTTACAATATATTGACAAAAAAAGTGATAACCAGACTGTTTATGAAATCCGCAAAAAGGCTTCCGACAAGTGGAATTATCAGGTATGCCTTGACTGACGGAACGTATCTGTTGCAGATTGCCTGCATATTGGCCATGGCATTCGGCGTTGCTCCCATTCCGAAACCGCAGGTTCCGGCTACAAGCACGGCGGCATCATAGTCGCGGCCCATGACATTAAATTCTATAAAATATGTGAAAATAACCATAAACAGAACCTGTGCGCCAAGAAGTATAAGCATCGGAAGCGCGAGCGAGGCAAGTTCCCATAATTTAAGCGTAATCATTGCCATTCCAAGAAAAAGAGATAATGCAATGCCGCCAAGGTCATTGATTTCACCCATGTGTACGGTAACTTTGCCCGTATATTCGGATATGTTGCGGATGAGTGCCGCAGCCAGCATTGCACCGATATATATAGGGAAAGTCAATCCTGTTTTGGTTAAAAGCGATGAGAAGACAGTCCCGATTCCGATTGCTATGATAAGCTGGAATACGGCCGATGCGTACATATTGGCATGCCGTTCATGCCTTTTTTCATCCTCAACAAGAAGACTGTCGTCTTCCGAAACGGCGGTTGCGAGAAGATTTTTCTTCTCGATAAGGCGGCGTCCGAGAGGCCCGCCGATTAAACTTCCGACAATAAGACCGAATGTGGCAGATGCGGTACATATAGTGGTTGCGCCGCTCACGTTAAGACTTTCAAGCACCGGCCCGAAAGCTCCCGCAGTTCCGTGGCCGCCGACCATCGGAATTGACCCTGTGCATAAACCGATTAACGGGTTGATGTGCAGGACACCGGAAATACCGAGTGCGAGCAGGTTCTGGAGAACTATTAAGAAAATAAGCAGAACCAGGAATATTATAAGCGATTTGCCGCCGCTTTTTATTACCTTAAGGTTAGCCTGAAATCCTACCGAGGTGAAGAAAAATACCATGCATACTTCACGGAGGGTATCGTCAAATACAAAGGTTGCAATACCGGTGCTATAGCACACACATGTAAGTATAGCGAATATAATCCCGCCTATAACCGGGGACGGTATACAGAATTTCTCAAGAAATTTAATTCTATGTTTAAGGAAAGTACCAAAAACAAGGACAATGACAGCCATCGTCAGAGTCTGGTACATATTAAGTTCAATTGTCATATTATAATCTCCAATCCGGGTAACCCCGCAAACATTCAATATTATAAGCAAAAATCAAAGATAATTCAATAGTGGTATTTCGTCAATGTACCGGCTGACACCCTTTTGACATAATGCGGTTTGTGTGGTACAATTTTTCATATATATTATCCATAAGAGAAGGAGAAAATACATTGTCGGCCAAGAATGAAACGGAAGTAACAATAGGAAACAGAACATACACATTAAGCGGCTATGAGAGCGAGGAATATCTTCAGAAGGTTGCCGCATACATTAACGGCAAGATTTCCGATTTCAGGAAATCCGATGTATACAGACGTCAGACGCCTGATATGCAGGCTGTTATGATAGAACTTAACATAGCTGATGATTATTTTAAGGCTAAGAAGGCAGCAGATGAGAAAGAATCGGACATGAGCGATAAGGATAAGCAGATATATAACCTTAAACATGACGGTATTTCCAAGCAGATTAAGCTTGACGCTGCCAATCAGGAAATTGAGAAACTTAAGGCGGAGATTGTTGAGAATCAGAGAACAATCGTAAGGCTTGAAACAGAACTTAATAATGCTGATAAATAGAGTATTTTAATATGAGTAATAAGAATTTAATGGCAGAAGTACTTGCACCTGCGGGAAGTTACGATATTTTCAAAGCGGTGGTCAATGCCGGAGCAGATGCGGTTTATCTGGGCGGAACGCAGTTCGGAGCGAGGGCTTATGCCGGTAATCTTAATAATGAAGAACTTTTAAGGGCTATAGATTATGCCCATATATTTGACAGGAAGGTTTATCTTACCGTTAATACACTGCTTAAGAACAGGGAGATAGAGGACGGTTTGTATGAGTATATCCTGCCTTTATATGAGGCGGGACTGGACGCTGTTATTGTTCAGGATTACGGGGTTATGAAGTTTATTAATGATAATTTTCCGGGACTGGACATTCATGCCAGTACCCAGATGACTATCACAGAACCGGAATATATTGATTTCTTAAGCCGTTATAATGTTACGAGAATTGTTCCGGCCAGGGAATTGAGTCTTGGTGACATAAGAAGATTAAGAGAACATGCTGATACCGTGGGCAAGGACACTCCGATGGAAATTGAGTGTTTTGTGCACGGCGCTTTGTGTTATGCATATTCGGGACAGTGTTTTATGAGCAGCTTCCTTGGAGGAAGAAGTGGCAACCGCGGCAGGTGCGCCGGAACATGCAGGCTTGAATATGAGAAGAATAAAATCAAAGCTCCTCTGTTAAGTCTCAGGGATTTATGTACTCTTGATATACTTCCGGATATTCTTGATGCAGGAGTATATTCGCTTAAGATAGAGGGCAGAATGAAGAGTGCATCATATGCGGCAGGCGTGACGGGTGTGTACAGGCATTATGTCGATGAATGCATTAATAACAGAGAACATTACAGAGTCAGACGTGAGGACATAGATTATCTTAACAATCTTTTTGACAGGGGAGGAATGACGAACGGATATTATGTACGTCATAACGGCAGGGAGATGATTGCCGGGATGAAAAGAAGCCAGGGCAGCAATGGTGCGGCAGCTGATTTTGAAGATATCAGGAAAGATATTAATATCGGGCTGGAACTTGAATCTGGCCGCCCGGCAGTAATGAAACTTTCGACCGGGGATGTTTCCGTTTCGGTAAGCGGTGATATTGTGCAGACTGCATCCAACAGGCCAATGAGTCTTGAAGACATTAAGAAGCAGATATCCAGATTCGGTAATACATGTTATCGCGCGGCTAACGCTGATGTGGATATGCAGGACAACATATTTATACCGAACAAAAGCCTGAATGAACTCAGACGTGCAGGAGTAGAGGCACTTACCGGAGAAATAACATCTTTATATAAGCGTGTGGCACCGGCACGCGCGACAGAGTATACAGGAAGAAACCGTAAAGCACATGACAGAAGATTTTTGTCAGCGCGCGTGATGACCTATGAACAGGCTGAGGCAGCCATCGAATGTAAGGCCGACAGGATTTATATCGAGAGTGAGATTATGGATATGGATCAGATACTGCGTATCAGGAAGGCTTGTGCGGCTGCGAAAACAGAGTTTTTTATGGCGGCTCCGAGAGTGTTCAGAAAGGGTTACAACGGTTATTTTGAAGAGGAATATATTGACAGGCTTAAAGCTCTTTCGGCAGATGGATTTCTTATAAGAAATATAGCGGAATACGTTTTTTTACGCGGACATGGATTTGACTGCAAATATGTAGCTGATTATACGGTATATGCATTTAACAATATCGCTGCAGAAGTTCTGTCAGACAACGGATTTGATGAGATAACGATTCCCATAGAACTTAACAGGGGAGAGATAAAGCATATTAATATTCCGGATGCCGAACTTATGGTGTACTCAAGAATACCGCTTATGGTAAGTGCGGGATGCATAGACTGTAATTATACGTCCTGTCATGGACCGAATCCGGAATTCGGCACTTTTAAGGACCGCAAAAACGCAAATCTTACTTATCTTGCATGCTGCAGGCATTGCTATAATATTATATATAATAGTGTGCCGATGTATATTGCAGACCGGTCAGCGGAGATAGAAGATATTGATCCTTTACATATAAGCTGTGCGTTCAGCAGCGAAAATGCAAATGACGTACGCCGGATCATACAGGAAGTAAAGGCGGAAGCGCCGGCAAAAGGCAGTTTTACCAGAGGACATTTTACCAAAGGAGTAGAGTGATATGGCAACAATACTTATTAATCTATCCAAATACATTTTGATTTTTTTAATGTTGTTTTATACATTGTTCGGCTTCCTTATGATGCGGGTTAAGGATGCGGACAAATTAAAGAAAAGGGCGGTTGTCCAGAACGTGATCATGTTTGTGATATTCACAATATGTTCTGTGACATGTATGTATTATAAATGGTCGGTAAATACATTGGTGTTCTTTTTGCTGGAATTTGTATACCTGATCCTTTTTATAGTTTTGTACAGACTGATTTATCCGGATTGTTCAATACAGATTGTCAATAATATGTCAATGCTTATGATGCTCGGATTTGTCATGGTTGAGAGGCTTGCTCCGTCAAGTGCTTTCAAACAGTTTGTTATTGTCCTTATCGGAACGGTCATAGGTTTCTTTGTCCCGCGTTTCATGAGGAAGAGGCATACCATCGTGAAGATGAAATATCTTTTTGCGGTTATAGGAATTCTAATGCTTGGCATAACGCTTGTGCTCGGAAAAACCACATGGGGTGCGCAGATTTCCGTCGATATTGCCGGTTTTTCATTCCAGCCTTCGGAATTTGTTAAGTTAATATATGTCCTTTTTGTCGCAGCAATGTTATGGAGAGCGAGAACATTCGGCAGGGTTGTTGCATCTGCAGCCATTGCCGCGTTTCATGTCCTCGTTCTTGTTGCATCGAACGACCTTGGAACTGCATTGATATTCTTCGTTGTATACATTGTTATGCTGTACGTCGGAACTGGTAAAATACGATATCTTATTGCCGGGCTTCTGGCCGGATGCGGTGCAGCAGCGTTTGCATATAAAGTATTCTCGCATGTGCGTACAAGGGTGTATGCATGGAGGGATCCGTGGAGCATTATCGATAAAGGCGGATACCAGATTACACAGTCACTTTTTGCGATAGGAACAGGCGGATTGTTCGGAATGGGGCTTTATCAGGGACTTCCGAATACAATTCCCGTAGCTGTTAAGGATTTTGTGTTCGCTGCGATGTCGGAAGAATTTGGTATGATATTTGCTATATGCGTAATCCTGATATGTTTTGGCAGTTATATGTCAATGATGCGTGTGGCAACAAGAAGCCGCGATATTTTTT
>ENA-ORCP01001940-ORCP01001940.1-human-gut-metagenome-genome-assembly--contig:-NODE-1940-length-17157-cov-3.431909_pt1 | contig 17157 bp, 12 predicted proteins | sample MGYA00242990_ERZ507991 | MGnify/ENA primary metagenome ERZ507991 (study PRJEB26167, sample SAMN06115496) | human gut metagenome | host: Homo sapiens | place: China:Henan | collected 2015-05-07... | reverse complement strand
AGTATGCTGAAAATAAGTGATTATTAGGTGAACAAGGGTATTGCAAAACATTTGAATTGATTATGTTGAAGCAACAGTTACAACAAAAGTTACAGCAAAAACTCTCTCCGCAGCAGATTCAGTTGATCCGGCTTCTGGAACTCCCCGCCATAGAGCTGGAAGAACGCATAAAGCATGAACTGGAAGACAATCCCGCTTTGGAAGAAGGAAAGGAAATTGCGGATGACTTTGACCGTACTGACGAAGGTGGTGAGGAGTTGGCAGCTAACGAGATGGAAGGAGAAAGCGAGACAGATACCGACCTTTCACTCGGTGACTACATGAGTGAGGACGACATACCCGATTACAAACTTCGTGAACTGAACGAGCGGGCGGAAAAGAAAGAGGACGTTCCTTTCTCGGTCAGCGAATCCTTGAACGAATATCTGCTCCAACAACTCGGACTGCGGGATCTGCCGGAGAAGCAGGTGAAGATCGCTGAATATATCATCGGAAATATAGATGATGACGGTTATCTACGCCGTGACCTGTCCGCCATAGCCGATGACTTGGTGTTCCAGGCAGGACAGGATGTGACGGAAAAAGAAATAGAGACAGTTCTTGCAATCATACAGGACTTTGATCCGGCAGGAGTCGGTGCCCGTAATCTTCAGGAATGCCTTCTGCTCCAGTTGGCCCGCCGGGAAAAAACATCTGAGACGAGGTTGGCCACCTTGATGTTAACCGATTTTTTTGAAGAGTTCACCCGCAAGCATTACGACAAGATCATAAAAGGACTGGATATCGACGAAACCGCCCTAAAAAGGGCCATCCGTGAAATCACAACCCTCGACCCTAAACCCTGCGCCAGTTGGGGAGGTTCTATGGAAACAGCTTTGAGCCAGATCATTCCCGATTTTGTGGTGGAAGCAGTCAACGGCGAACTGATCCTAAGCATGAACAACCGGGGAATTCCCGACATGCGCATCAACCGTGAATATGCGGAAATGTTTCAGGATTATGCCGGCAACAAAGCGAACCAGACGACCCAGATGAAGGAGGCCGTTCAGTTTGTGAAGCAGAAACTCGATTCCGCCCAATGGTTCATCGATGCCATCAAGCAGCGTCAAGAGACTTTGCAGCGTACGATGGAAACAATCATCCTTTTGCAGCGCGACTTCTTCCTCACCGGTGATGAAGCGACTTTACGGCCTATGATCCTTAAAGATGTAGCGGAACGGGCCGGATATGACATATCGACGATCTCACGTGTGAGCAACAGCAAGTACGTACAGACAAATTTCGGTATTTATCCGCTCAAATACTTCTTCTCCGAATCGATGCAAACCGACAGCGGTGAAGAAATTTCCACCCGAGAGGTGAAAAAGATCATGAAAGAACATATCGACGGCGAAGACAAGCGCAAACCGCTTACCGATGAAGAACTGGCCTCCATCCTAAAAGAGAAAGGATATATCATCGCACGCCGTACGGTAGCCAAATACCGCGAACAATTGGGTATTCCGGTTGCACGTCTCAGAAAAGAAATATAAATTTGAAGCGCTATGAGGTTATTTTCAAATATCATATCCGGCATGTTCCATCCGTTGCTGATGGTGACGTATGGAGTTGTGCTGGCTCTCACCTTCACATATCTGGCAATTTATCCGCCAGCAATGAAACTGTTGCTCGCAGGCGGAGCGTTCCTGTCTACGGCGGTTATCCCCGGAGCATTTATCTTTATGATGGTAAAAAACGGGGCGGCGGTCGATATGGAGCTATCGGACAGACATGAACGCGTGGTTCCGTATCTGATCTTTATCACATCAATCATGGTCTGCGCTTTCTATATGTATAAAATGATGCTGCCGTTCTGGTTCATCTCCCTGTTACTGGGCGCCTGCGTGGCGTTAATCCTGGCACTACTCATCAATTTTTTCTGGAAGATCAGTGCCCATGCGATCGGGACAGGTGGATTGCTAGGTGGTATTATGGGAGTAGCCCGGATCCATTTGATAAACCTTTACTGGGCCTTTATCATCGTAATCCTAATAGCAGGATTGGTCGGTACTTCGCGTATCTTTCTGAAAAGACATACTCCTATGCAGGTATATGCCGGGTTTTGTCTCGGATTTATATGTACCTTTGTAGCCTCATTCTTGAGTTATATCTATTTATTCATCTAATAAAAACACTAAAATTATGAATTTCCCTGCAGATTTAAAGTACACAAAGGATCACGAATGGATCCGTGTAGATGGCGATGTCGCTTACGTTGGTATTACAGATTATGCTCAGGGCGAACTGGGTGAAATCGTTTTCGTTGACATCACGACAGAAGGCGAAGTTGTTGCCAAAGAAGAAGTTTTTGGTACAATCGAAGCAGTAAAGACCGTTTCAGACCTATTCATGCCGGTAAGTGGTGAAGTGATCGAAGCGAATGCCGAGTTGGATGACAAACCTGAACTGGTGAATGAAGATGTATATGGCAACGGATGGTTAATCAAGATATCTGTTTCAGATCCCTCTGAACTGGATGAACTGATGTCTGCCGCCGAATACGAACAAATGATTGCGAAATGACACCTGTAGTCAGTATTATCATGGGCAGTACTTCGGATCTGCCCGTAATGGAAAAAGCGGCCAAACTGCTTGACGAAATGGAGATTCCATTCGAAATGCATGCCCTGTCTGCCCATCGTACACCAGCCGAAGTGGAAGCATTCGCCAAAGGAGCCAAAGGGCGCGGTATCAAAGTGATTATTGCGGCTGCCGGCATGGCTGCCCATCTGTGTGGAGTGATCGCTTCAATGACAACAGTCCCTGTGATTGGAGTGCCTATCAATTCGACGCTCGACGGTATGGATGCCTTGCTAGCCATCGTACAGATGCCTCCGGGAATCCCGGTTGCCACCGTCGGTATCAACGGTGCTTTGAATGCCGGTATACTGGCAGTCCAAATGCTCGCCGTCGGAGACGAACAACTCCAGGATAAGCTTGCCGCTTATAAGGAAGACCTTAAAAAGAAAATCGTAAAAGCGAATGAAGAACTGGCTAAGGTTTCTTTCAAATATAAAATGAATTAGTTGAAAGGTGAGAGTTGAAAGTCAACAAAAATGCAAAGTATTCGATACCGCTTGCCTCCCTTGTTGACTCTCACCTTTCAACTCTCACCTTTCAACTTTCACCTTTCAACTAAAAAAGATGGAAGATTTTTTTAACTATCGTCGTCGCAAATCGTCTATTGTCAACATAGGAAATACTCCGTTAGGGGGCGATAATCCGATTCGCATCCAGTCGATGGCAAACGTCTCCACAATGGATACTGATGCGGCCGTCTGCCAGGCGATCCGAATGATCGAAGCCGGTGCAGAATATGTACGTTTCACCGCCCAAGGAGAACGTGAAGCCCGTAATTTAGGTGTAATCCGTAAACAACTTAGCGAAGCCGGATATACGACTCCGTTAGTCGCCGACATCCATTTTAACCCACGCGCGGCCGATGCCGCTGCCGAAGAGGTGGAAAAAGTACGTATCAACCCCGGAAATTATGTGGACAAGGTAAAGACGTTCGATCTGCTGGAATACACCGACGAGGAATATGCCGCAGAGTTACAGAAGATACGCGACCGCTTCATACCATTCCTTAACATCTGCAAAGCACACGGAACCGCCATTCGTATTGGCGTAAACCACGGTTCGCTGTCCGACCGAATTATGAGCCGGTACGGCGACACTCCAGAAGGCATGGTTGCCTCATGCATGGAATTCCTGCGTATTTGCCGGGATGAGAATTTTCCCGACGTCGTAATCTCCATTAAAGCCTCGAACACGGTTGTAATGGTGAAAACCGTCCGCCTATTAGTCCGAACAATGGAAGCCGAAGATATGTACTACCCGTTGCATCTCGGTGTGACGGAAGCTGGCGATGGCGAAGATGGACGCATCAAAAGCGCTGTCGGAATCGGGGCCCTATTGTCCGATGGCATCGGCGACACGATCCGCGTCTCTTTAAGCGAAGATCCGGAGGCTGAAATCCCTGTTGCCCGTAAGCTGGTTGATTACATACTCGAACGCGAAGGACATGAACCTGTAGAGGCCTCACCTGCCCCCGGTTATGATCCGGTTACAGCCGATCGTCGTCACAGCCGGGTGACGGAAAGAATCGGGGGAAATTTCCCGCCGGTTGTCATTTCTGACCGTAGCAACGGTGATTTTGAGTTTGATCATGCGTCACAGCCGGACTATATATACATAGGCAAGGAAGATCCGGAGAACCTGCCGGACAACTTTCGTCTTTTGGTAGACGCCCACTTCTGGAAAGAACGTCCGAACGCCTATCCTTTCTTTATCGCATCGGAAATAGACGAGTTAAAAGACTATTCCGTTCCCTTGAAATTTATCCGCCTTACCTACCGAGATCTGACCGACCGCGTGATCGAAGTGCTGAAGCAGGATAAGTCCGTAATTGTCATCCTGAGCACACATCACCGGAACGGTATCGCCGCCGAACGTGCCGCCATGCATCACTTGCTGGCAGCCGGTTGTGATGTGCCGGTCATCCTGCATCGCGACTATAGAGAGACAGATATTGAAGCGTTGCAACTGAAAGCGGCCGTCGACTTCGGAACTTTGCTGTTAGATGGCTTCGGCGACGGGATCATGCTGCACAACGAAGGGTGCGAAACGATGGTAACGGACAGTTGTATGTTCGGCATCCTGCAAGCAACCCGTACCCGCATCAGCAAGACGGAATATATCTCCTGCCCAAGTTGCGGACGTACCTTATACGACTTGCAAACAACAATCGCCCGTATCAAGAAAGCCACTTCTCATCTGAAAGGCTTGAAAATAGGTATCATGGGGTGTATCGTGAACGGTCCCGGCGAAATGGCAGATGCTGATTATGGCTATGTCGGCGCCGGAAAGAACCGGATCAGCCTATATAAAGGTAAAGAATGCGTCCTGAAAAATATCCCCGAAGAAGAAGCTGTAGAACGATTAGTCCAGTTGATAAAGGAAAGTGGAGATTGGACGGATCATTGAGTATAATTGAAAAGGAGTGTGTCAGATACAAATTATATTGAAATCAATATGTCCGTATCTTACACACCCCTTAATCCTTTTTTAATCTTGCCTATACGTTTTATTCCTCAGACCTTATATCTTTCTCCTCATCAAACCCTCCGTCGAACCGGTTATCCTTGATCTCGACATTAACAACGCGCTGGAAGAAGAAACGATGGTTGTTCCAATGGAAAGCCGGATAATCATGATTTTGTCTAATCACATTATTGCGGAAGACTAGGCCGTCCACAGATTTTGCATACAGGATCGGCATATCAAAGGTTTCGAACTCGTTGTCCTCGATCACGATTCCGCTATGAAAATATCTCTTCTGACTTTTCAAATCAGGTATCTCCGGATATATAGAAATAACGGCGTTCGTAAATTGGAACTGATTTGTCAAAGCATTGATAAACTTGTTATTCCGGATCTGTACGTCATGGCAGGCACCCGTCTCGAACCACCCGTTGCAGTCGCCGCACAGTAGGATTGCCGTACCGGATGTGTGATCAAAAACGTTATTCTCGACCACAGTCTTCTTCGGAGTGCTGAACAGGGAACCACGGGCACGGTTATTACGGATCACATTATCGGCAAAATAAACCTCCGGCGTCCATTCCAGATTCTCGATACCGTAAGTACCGACCTCGCTAATGGCGGGATCGACAGGTTTCTCAAACGTAATGCGGAACTGTTTTGCACCATGGCCGTCAGGCTTGTCGGCTGCTTCAATCGCAGCCACCTTGTTCTGTTCACCTAAAACCTCCATCGTTTTGGACTCGATGAACTGGACGGCATCGCCCGGACGCCCCCATTCGAAACCGTAGGACTGCCCGTGCATATATTCGCCGACCAACGTCTTGTCGTCTATTCGCTTTTGCACCTTCAGATAGGTTCCATGCACATTGATGGCATCATCCATCATGCCTTCATACAGACCACCGACCGAACGGATCAATCCCTTACAGCCGGAGAAATGAGTCGCATCGGCCTGTGTCGTGAAATAACGTGGATCGTCCTTGCCACGCAGGCAGACCGAGAATTTATCCAACGTGATATTTTCACTCATCTGGGCCAGCAGACCCATTCCTTCAGCATAATGAACCTGTATATTTTCGAGTGTCGTATTCGTATCATGATACATAAATACACCCGGAGTCGGACGACCGTATCCACGGAACACAACGACCGTTCCCGGTATCAGTTTCTTGTTCTTCCAAGGCGCAAGAATCTTGCGGGAAGCAATCTCTGCGACATGCTTGCTGCCCACACTAATATCGCTGGTGGTATAGACCAGTCGCTTTGTATCTCCTTCAAAAGCGATGCCCCAGGCAGGGACATGTTCCCAACCTTCCCCTTCAGCGACAAAGTTGCTATCGCGTATTTCGTACTCCACCCAGGGAGCGACCTCATAGGTGATCAAGCCTCCGACCGTGTCGTTCTCCAACACTTTCACTTGGCTGATATGTGGATTCGCAAAATCGATACTAAAGTTCTTCAATGTACAGTTCTCCGAACCGACCAAAGAAACCGGAAGCATCCGCCCATGGAAAACCAGTTCGGAACCTTGTCCGTCAAATATCACATTCTTCATATTTTCAAAAGCCAGTCCCACCAGTTTCGGATTATCCTGGTCATGGTTGGAAATGAAGTATTCACGTTTGGAAGCACCTTCGGGATAGAAATCATAACGTCCCTTCGGCAACAGTATCCGGACCGTATCGGAGTTCACTTCCGCCGCAATCTCTTGAAGAGCTTTCGCAATCAACGGAGAAGCATTTTCCCCGGTATCCGGTTTCAGACCATATCCGGACAGGTCATACGCGCCGCCTTTACATGCCGTAAACAAAGCGATAAATAAAAGTGTCAAAACAGAGTTTAGTTTCATGGCTTACATCTTTCGTTGATTATATTTTCAATTATTTAGGGGCAAACTTACTCAAAATTATCCGATTTTATTGTAAGTTTGCCCCTCTTAAATACAAATAGATATGGAACATCCAATAAGCATTTATAACACACTCACAAGAAAAAAGGAACAGTTCATCCCACTGCACGAACCGCATGTGGGTATGTACGTTTGCGGTCCTACGGTTTACGGTGACGCCCACCTGGGCCACGCACGGCCGGCTATCACTTTCGACCTGCTGTTCCGTTATCTGACTCATATAGGATACAAGGTACGCTATGTACGCAACATAACGGATGTCGGCCACCTGGAACATGATGCTGACGATGGTGAAGACAAGATTGCCAAGAAGGCCCGTCTCGAACAACTCGAGCCGATGGAAGTGGTGCAGTATTACCTGAACCGTTACCATCACGCTATGGAAGCACTCAACGTTCTACCGCCCAGCATCGAACCGCATGCGTCCGGCCATATCATCGAGCAGATCGAACTGGTAAAGAAAATACTGGATAACGGATATGCTTACGAAAGCGAAGGTTCCGTTTACTTCGACGTGGAGAAATACAACAAGGATCATAATTACGGTGTTCTTTCCGGACGCAACATCGACGATATGCTGAATACTACCCGCGCACTGGACGGACAGGATGAAAAACGTAATCCGATCGACTTCGCTCTCTGGAAATGCGCACAACCGGAGCATATCATGCGTTGGCCTTCTCCGTGGAGCGACGGTTTCCCCGGATGGCACTGCGAATGTACGGCTATGGGTAAAAAGTACCTGGGCGAACATTTCGATATCCACGGTGGCGGCATGGATCTGATCTTCCCACATCACGAATGCGAGATTGCACAGGCTGTTGCTTCACAGGGAGAAGATATGGTTCACTACTGGATGCACAACAACATGATTACCATTAACGGGCAGAAGATGGGCAAGTCATTGGGCAACTTCATCACGCTGGAGGAATTTTTTACTGGTGACAACAAGGTGCTGAGCCAGGCATATTCGCCTATGACCATCCGCTTCTTCATCCTCCAGGCTCACTACCGCAGCACGGTAGACTTCAGCAACGAAGCCCTGCAAGCAGCTGAAAAGGGGTTGGAACGTCTGATGGACGCTTATAATCATTTGATGAAGCTGAAAGCCTCCGACGTTTCTACTGTAGATGTGAAGGATTTGCGCCGCAAATGCTACGATGCGATGAACGACGACCTGAACTCGCCGATTGTAATCGCCCATCTGTTTGATGCAGCCCGCGCGATCAACTCCGTAAAGGATGGCAAGGCTACGATCTCGGCCGAAGACCTGAAAGAGCTACAGGATGTATTCCATACCTTCGTTTTCGATATTCTCGGAATAAAAGATGAAGCAGCTCCGGGCGGAAGCAACAACAACGAGGCATTCGGCAAAGCAATGGATTTGCTGCTGACCATCCGCCAACAGGCAAAAGCCAATAAAGACTGGGCTACATCGGACAAGATCCGAAACGAACTGACAGCCATCGGCTTCGATATCAAAGATACGAAAGACGGAGCCGAATGGAAGTTAAGCAAGTAAGACGAGCGTTCGATATTTGACAGAAAGGAAGCATAAATGATGATTTACTGCTTCACTCATTCTTATCATTGGCACATTATTTTTTATAATCATGACAATAAACGAATTTCTTCAAGGCGACAAGTTCGCCTTATTGGCTGGTGTCGAACTTTTGGAAACGGGCAACGGTTATGCCAAAGCCCGTATGGAAATAAAGCCGGAACACCTCAACGGCGGTGGTGTATGCCAAGGCGGCGCTATCTTCACTTTAGCTGATCTGGCTTTTGCAGCAGCAACAAACAGTCATGCACGCCTGACACTTTCTATTACATCCAGCATTAACTTCTTCAAAGCCGAAAGCAAAGGGTTCCTTTATGCCGAAGCTCGTGAAGCATTCAGCCACAAGCGGCTCGCCAACTGTGAAGTGCGGATCACCAATGAAACCGGCGACCTGATCGCCACCTTCAACGGAACAGGCTACAGAAAAGATACGGAACTGCCGTTTGCCCCAATAGAATGATTTATCTAAACCTATCGAACAACCGCTGCAGATTTTGTCCACGGCCCCAAAGTAAAGCTACTTTGATGCAATTGTCCTTGATATAATAATAAATTAAATGTACGCTATCGCCGTCAGATGAGCAAATAGCGTACATTTGTATTTTATTCGTAACGCAAAGACCGGGCCGGTTTGCTAAAGATGGTTTTGGCGGTTTGCCAACCGATGGTCAGCAAGGAGATCACACACAATAAAACGACCGGAACGAGGAAGAACCACGCTTTCCAGTCCGTGCGGAACGAATAATGATTCAGCCAATCCCCCATGATCCAGCCCGAAAGCGGAAGGGCGATGACAACAGCAATAGCAATCAACAGGAAGAACTCTCGCCCCAATTCAAAGAAAAGCTGCCTCCGGGAAGCTCCCAGAACCTTCCGGATTCCCATCTCCCGGATACGAGTCGAACAAGAAAACATAACCAGAACAGCCAATCCCATACAAGAGATAAAGATCGCCAATATCGCAAAAAGCGCCACAATCAACCCGAACACTTCATCCTGTCGGTATTGCTGGTCAAAAAACTGGTCGAGAAAGAAATAATCATAGCTGGAATCCGGGAAATAACGTTCCCACACTCCTTCGACCTGTTTCACGAGATCACGCGGGTTACCGTTCTCCATAACGACAGAGATATAACGTTGTTTCATCCAACTCAATTTCTCATGCAGGGCAAACAAGATCGGCGTAAAATCTTTGTTAAGCGATTGTTGATGATAATCCTTCACGACCCCGATAATCTGCATCGGCTGATCGACGGTTTCGACAGACAAGCGTTGCCCCAAAGCGGCATCGGACGATTCGAATCCCAACGTACGGACAGCCGATTCGTTCAGGACGATCTTATAAACATCTCCCCCGTAATCTTCGGAAAAACCACGGCCGGAAACGAACTTCAGATCATAAGCTTCCAGAAAAAACTCATCGCAGTTCAACATCTCCAACAGGCGCGTCTGCTTCGTCACATCACTTTCGCGGACGATGGACAGGAAGTCGGTTACCTCCGTTCCGGGAACTGCACCAGAAACCGTCACCGCCCTGACGGAGGGCAATAACGCCACCTCTTTCTTAAATGCCTCCAACTTCATAGCCAGTTCCTCACATTGCGCCGGGAACTTAAGAACCAGCGTCTGGTCCACCCGTACCCCCAAAGAAGCATTCCGCATATATTGAAGTTGCGCGTACACGATCAACGTCCCGCAAAGCAACACCAGAGAAGCCGTGTATTGCAACACTACCAAAACCTTGCGGGTGACCGTCGCCCCATGCGTATGGGTAAACTTTCCTTTCAACATCCGGATCGGCTTGATGCCGGACAAAACCGTCGCCGGGTAAAAGCCGGACAGAAACACACCGGCAGCAAAGATCAGCAACAGATACCACCCCAGTGAAGTCGTAAACCAGACGGAAAAACTCAGATCCCGTCCCGTCAGGTTATTGAAAGAAGGCATCAACGCCTCCATCAGCCCGATAGCCAGGATAAAAGCAATACTGTTCGTCACCAACGATTCGAAAAGGAACTGTGAAATAACCTGCCTCCGGCTTGCCCCCGAAGCCCGACGTATACCGATCTCTTTGGCTCGTTCCATCGAACGGGCTACCGTCATATTGATATAATTGATCCAAGCAATACAAAGGATAGCAAGTGCCGTACAGATCAACACCCAGATAGAAGAACGATTCCCCTTCACCTCCGGCTCATAAGCTTTCTGCGGATTCAGATGGATATCGCGGAGGTTCGTCAACTGGATCGCCCAAGTTTTATTCTTCAATGCCTCTTCCGTCTTATACTTCTCCGCCATTACTGGGAAATCCTCTTCCACCTGCGTTTTCAGGTTCGCCGACTTCAGCAAGACATACGAATAGACTTCGTGGCGATACCAATATTCATCCATCCACTTCGGGAGCGTCTTGTAGGAGATCAGCAGATTATAGCGAATATGCGTATTGATCGGCATATCTTCCATTATACCCGTCACTTCGCAAGCTTCCTCTCCTATATTGCTTCGGAAGATCAGGATTTTCCCGATCGGGTCCGCTCCCTTGAAATATTTCCGGGCAATACGTTCGGTGATAACTACCTTGTTCGGTCCGTCCAGACAACTTTCTTTATTTCCCTTCAAGAGTTTGAAGTCAAAGAAATCGAAAAAGTTAGCTTCCGCATAGCCTATACCTGTCTCCCGATATAGCAGTTCGTTGTATTTCACGACCTGCTCCGGATAATACTGGCTTCCGACACGTGTATAATCCTCGACAGCACTCATGTTTTGCTTCATAGCCGTAGCATAGCCGGCAGACGAACTGGCCCAATCATCCGTCAGCTCCCCGTTCTCATAAAACCGGGCTTCAACCCTGAAGATACGATCCTGCCGGCTGTGCATATCGTCGTAGCTGTATTCGAAAGCCACATAGGTCAGGATCAGCAAGGCTGCCGCCATGCCGATCGCCAGACCGACTATATTGACGACACTGAAACCTTTCTTTTTAGTAAGGCTGCGCCACGCACAGTTCCAATAGTTTGTTACTATCATTATGATGAAGATTTTCAAAGATGAATATTCAGGAAACGACCCGGCCGTCCAAAAGATGGATAATCCGGTGTGCGAAGCTGGCATCCCGTTCCGAGTGCGTGACCATGACGATCGTCGTCCCCTGCCCGTTCAGTTCTCGAAGTAATTCCATCACCTCCGCCCCGTTTGTCGAATCCAGGTTTCCCGTCGGTTCGTCGGCAAGGATCAGCGGACAATCCGTCACCACGGCGCGCGCTATCGCCACACGTTGCTGTTGTCCGCCGGATAGCTGCTGCGGAAAATGTCCGGCACGATGGGCGATATTCATCCGGTCGAGGACTTCCATCACCTTCCGCTTGCGTTCGGACTTCCGGCAGCCAAGATAAACCAACGGCAGTTCCACGTTCTCGAAGACTGTCAGCTCGTCTATCAGGTTGAAACTCTGGAATACGAAACCGATATTCCCTTTACGGAAAGCCGTCAACTGGCTCTCTCCCATCTTGTCTATCTCCTTGCCGTTAAAGAAATATTTGCCGGAAGTCGGCGAATCAAGCGTTCCCAAGATATTCAATAAGGTCGACTTGCCACAGCCAGAAGGCCCCATAATGGCCACAAACTCACCCTGTTTGACCTCGATGTTCACCTCGTTCAATGCTTTCGTCTGCACCTCCTCGGTGGTGAAGACCATAGACAGATTCTCTGTTTTAATCATATTATATTCATTTAAATCATTCGTTCCTGAGAATACGCATCGGCTTCAACCGAACCACACGCCACACCTGTCTGACTACCGTCAAGAAAGCGACACACATCAACAACACAAATGCGACTCCGTACACCCTGATGCTGCCGGTCCTATCAAGACCGCTTCGTCGGACACACATCAACAACACAAATGCGACTCCGTACACCCACCAAGGCAACACGATATGAAAAGCATAACTCTCCAGCCATCCGTTCATCAAAACCACAGAAACAGGAAGTCCCAATACAGTGGCCAGCACCGTAAGAAGTAGCAGTTCACGTGTCAAAACAACAAAAAGACTTATTTTACCGGCTCCCAAAACCTTCCGTATCCCAACCTCTTTCACTCGTGCCAGAGTAGAAAAAAGCGTCACGACCCATAATCCCAAGCAGGCCACAAAGACTGCCAATAATGACGCACTGGCAAAAATCCAACCGAAATTGCGATCCGACTTATACAAGCTATCCTGATAATCATCGAGATAGAAATAAGAAAAAAGGGCGGACGGAAAATAAGTCCGGTACATTTGTTCCACTTCAGCCAAGCGGTCAGAATTAACCGGACCATCCATCTTGACGGATATATAAGGAGTCGCAATAAACGGGACCCGTTCTTTCAGGAAAAAGAGGATCGGCTTATACGGTTCCGCAAGCGACTGCTGATGATAATTTTTCACAACCCCGACAACTTCGAGTGGTTCTTCCAGCACTTCCATCTCCAACTGCTTTCCTAACGCCTCTTCCGGAGAAGGATAACCAAGCAGACGCACCGCCTCTTCGTTCAGGACGACCTTATTCCGTTCATTGCCGTATGCTTCCGAGAAACCACGTCCACAAAGCATTTCCGGCGAATAAAGCGCCAGATAATCATAATCGACAGCAAACATCTGTATCAGCTTCACTTCGGATGGATCGCTGCCGTAAGGACGATTGGTAAAGTAGTTCGCCACCTCAACGCCCGGCACAGCACCGGAAATAGAGACACGGACAACATAAGGTATCTGTCCCAACCGTTTCTTGAAACTCTCCATTTTGACGGACATATCATCGGTAAAAGCCGGATATTTCACCACCAGTACCCGGTTCGAAGAAGCGGAAGAAGTCTCCTGCTGCATATAACGAACCTGTCCGATCACCACCAACGTACCGGAAACCAGAACGAAAGAAGCAAGAAACTGAGCCACAATCAACATCTTCCGCATCCGGTTTCCCTTACGGCCATGCAGTAATTTTCCTCGCATGATATCCGCTGGACGGATGCGTGTCAGCAGGAATGAAGGATACAGTCCGGTAAACAAAGTTCCCCCTATAAAACACGCTGCCGCCATACTCCAGAATTCCGGCAAACGGAACGCGCCGGCAGCAAAATCCAATCCTACCCAACGGCAGACAAAAGGCAACAGTACCTCGACCCACCCGAGAGCCAAGATCAAAGCCGACAAGTTCAACAACCCTGCTTCCAGCAATCCTTGCAGGATCACCTGCCGGCGGGAAGCCCCGAACGCCTTGCGAATACCAAACTCCCTGCCACGTTCCAGATAACGGGCAACCGTCAGGTTCAGCGCGTTCACCCAGCCGATCAGTAAAAGGGCGACTACCATCACCGAAAGGATACGTACAGCCATACGACTACCTTTCGCCTCTTTCTCATAAGACTTACGGGGAGTCAGATGAATATCCCGCAAACGAACCAGTTCAACCCTCCAGTCCTTATGTTTCAATGCCGCCGTCTTATATTTTTCAGAGATGGAATGGAAAGCCGCTTCAATATCGCCCGGTTTCTTTCCCGGTTCAAGCCGGACATACGTATAGACACCGTGGATATACCAAATATCGCGCCTTGCCTCCGGAATAGTCGAATAAGACAACAGGAAGTCATAATGCAGATGCGAATTATAAGGCATATCGGCAATCACGCCCGTCACCTCGAAATGCTGTTCGGACGAAGATGTACGGAAAGTCAGCACTTTGCCGATAGGATCACCACCGGCAAAATAACGACGTGCAGCACTTTCGGTAATCACCATCGTATTCGGACGGACCAACTGTCCACCCTTCTCCCCCTTGAGGATCGGGAAATTGAAGAGATCGAAAAAAGCCGGTTCGGTATAACAGTACTGTTCTTCGATAAACTGCCGGTCACCGAACGTCACCTCTTGTCCGCGATCTTGTGCCGTCACACGTACATACTGCTCTATGCCCGGAATCTCGCGATACATGGCGGGAGCATGCCCGAAAGAAGTCGTCGCCCAATTATCCGTCAAGGTTGCCCCTTCATAAAGACGGCTCTCCACACGGTAGATGCGATCCCCGTCGTGGAACGAATCGAAACTCAATTCGAACCGTACATAGAGCATAATCAGCAGCGCCGCGCCAACACAAACGGAAAGACCGAACACATTCAGGGCGGAAAGAGACTTCCGCGCCCGTTGGCTTTTGATTACTTGAGACCAATATTCCATCAGCGTAAAATTAATCGTTCATTCTCACCAAACAAGTCATATCCGGAAATAATCACCTTCTCGCCCGGTTGCAGCCCTTCCACGACCTCGTAATACTGCGGGTTCTGGCGGCCGATACGGACAGGGCGGCGGCGAGCCGTCTTCTCTTCTTCATCCACCACATACATATACTCGCCGCCGCTTGCCTGGTAGAAGCTTCCACGTGGGACGATCACCGCCTGCACGGGATCGCCCAGTTGCAGGTTCAGGTGGTAGGTTTGCCCGGCACGGATGTTTTCCGGCCGGCCGGAGACAAAATGCAGGTCGGTGCGAAACTGTCCTTCCCGCACTTCGGGATAGACTTTCGTCACCTCCATATCGTACTTCTTTCCTTCACGTTCGAAGCTCGCAGGGAGACCGGGCATGACACGTTCCACATAGTGCTCGTCGATCTTGGCTTCCACCTTCAGTTCGGGCGTGATCACCTGGCCGATACGTTCGCCCTGGGCGATGGACTGGCCGATCTGGGCCTCCAGGTTTCCTAACTGCCCGTCGACAGGAGCCTTCACTTTCAGGTTTTCCAGTCGCCCGCGAACCAAGGCAAGGCTCTTCTTCATATTCCGGATGTTCTCATCCAGGCTCTGTAGCTGGCTGCTGCGGAACAGGTCGTCCTGCTCGATCCGTTCGTCCACAACGGCCAACTGTCCGAGAGCAGCCTCATAATCTTCCTCAGCCTGCAAGTAATCTTCGCGGGCCAGCAGGTTCTTCTTATACAGGCGTTCGTATTGCCTGAAACGGCGTTCCTTCTGCACCAATTCCTTACTCAGGCCGATACGGTCCTGTTTCAGCCGGAGATGTTCCTGCTCCATGCTGATGCGGGTATTGCGCAACTCGTTCTCCTGATAGGCCAGATCGGCTTCGCTCTGCATGATTCCGATGTTCAGGAGCGGATTGCTGAGACGAAGAATCACATCGCCTGCCTTGACGATGGCTCCTTCCTCTTTCAGGCGCTCTTCCACACGGCCTCCTTCTATCGCATCCATATAAATGATGCGGTTGGGCATCACTTGTCCGATAACCCGGATGTAATCACTGAACTCTCCCCGGGTAACTGTAGCAATGGTCAGCCGGTCTTTTTCCACATTCATAGAAGAGGAAGTGTCCCTGAAAATAAAGTAAAAAACAAGTCCCACCAATACCACGGCTCCGGCGACGGCATAATAATGCTTCCGCTTCATTCCGGGTTTGCGTTCGATCATTGTATCCATAGATAATTATTGCTTTATATATAATTCACGTTTGTTTATAAGGTCATATCATCGGGCCGTAGAGAAACGGTGTACGAGTTGTACAACTGGTACATGACGAGTTGAGCAACTGGTATACGACGAGTTGTACAACTCGTCCATCACTCTTCACCGGGCAACGTACAGAAGCTCCCCGTGCGATAATAGGTTTCCATCTTCAAAGTCATATCTACCTGCAAGCGTACCCGCGCCAACTCGGCTTTGGAGGAGATGAAGCGATTGCGGGCCTCCATCAACTGAAAGACGGAGATAAGCCCCTCTTCCCATTTCCGTTCGGATTCTTTCAGTACCAGTTCTTCGGCTCTGAACTGCTGCAACACTTGCCGGAATTCATCATAACCGGAACGGAGAGAAAGAACCGTTTGCTCCACCTCCGTATAGAGTTGTTGCTTTTGCAGTTCTTCCTCGTTCCGGAGGCGGAATATATTCAACTTGTGTTTGCGCAGGGTGGTCAGTCGTTCCAGCCCGCTCAGCAGAGGGATGGAAATACCGATACCGATATACTTGCCTAAATTGTCGTTCAACTGTTTGGTAGAAAAACCATCGAGGTAACGGGAAGCCATTGAAAAGCGGGCAAAGACGGTTGGCGAAAATTTACCTCCTGCCATGGCATACTCCTTACGGGCTGCACGTTGCCTGAGTTCCATCATCCGCATCGAAGGCATCGCCACCAGAGACTGCGTATAGAGCTCTTCCGTTTGTGGCAGCGGATAGGCCGAAAGAAGTTCGTAGTTGATAGTATCTTGCACGGCCAGCGTATCCTCGGCATGCAGATTCAATAACTGCTTCAAGCGGAGCAATGCCAGACGACAACCATTCTGACGGGCCTGATAGCGGTAAATATCACCTTCGCGACGGGCTTTGACTTCCTGCAAATCAGAAACCGACTTCAATCCCAACTCGACGAAGGCCTCGATCTGTTTGAGATAACGCTCGCTAAGGCGGCTCTGCTCTAAAGCCAGATCGAGCATCCGCTCTTCAAGCAGAAGTTTATAATAGGCATCCGTCACCTGACAGGCCAGTTCGTTACGTATGTGTGTTTCTGGCGACTTCGATTCTTGGTGTGTTTGCCAATAGTGCAGGGGATTTGAAGTTGTGGTATTC
>ENA-ORCP01001933-ORCP01001933.1-human-gut-metagenome-genome-assembly--contig:-NODE-1933-length-17178-cov-4.223379_pt1 | contig 17178 bp, 13 predicted proteins | sample MGYA00242990_ERZ507991 | MGnify/ENA primary metagenome ERZ507991 (study PRJEB26167, sample SAMN06115496) | human gut metagenome | host: Homo sapiens | place: China:Henan | collected 2015-05-07... | reverse complement strand
GAACCGTGTGACTACCGTACTAGACGAATTGCCTGAAGAAGTAATCCGTGCCGGAGTTATTACAGAAAAAGAAGTAATCATACAGATATTTATGATTGGAAAAAACGAAGAGCTTGACATGCTTATTGAAACTTCTTGGGAAGTATGCAATAAAATTGGAGGCATCTATACAGTTCTCTCCAGCAAAGCTAAAACGCTCAACAAGTTGTATGGTGACAAGGTGGTTTTCATTGGCCCTGATGTATGGTCAGCTGAGAATCCTTCTCCTTTTTTCACAGAGTCAAAGGCTTTGATGAAACAATGGAAAACGTCGGCATCCCTCCCCGATGGTGTTACCGTCAGGGTAGGCCGTTGGAACATACCCGGAAAGCCTATTGCCATCCTTGTCAAATTTGATGCGATGTATGCCGTGAAAGATAAATTTTACGGTGACATGTGGAATCTGTTCGGAGTCGATTCCCTCCACGCTTATGGCGACTATGATGAAGCCTGCGCATTTTCTCATGCCGCAGGGCTTGTAATAGAAAGCCTCTATGAATTTTTGGGACTGAAAGACAAGAAAGTAATAGCCCATTTTGATGAATGGACAACCGGAATGGGTTTGCTTTATGTGAAGTGGAAGCTTCCTGAAGTCGCCACTATTTTCACCACTCACGCAACCAGCATAGGGCGCAGTATCTGCGGAAACGGGAAGCCGCTTTACGATTATATGGCAGGCTATAACGGAGACCAGATGGCACGTGAACTCAACATGGAGTCAAAGCATTCCCTTGAAAAGGCTGCTGCGTGGCAGGCCGATTGCTTCACTACAGTAAGTGAGATTACAGCCCGCGAATGCCAGCAGTTGCTTGAGCGTGAACCTGATGTGGTGACTCCTAATGGTTTTGAAGATAATTTTGTGCCTTCTAAGGCTAAATTCGGTGCAGCAAGAAAAAAAGCGCGGGCAACGATGCTTGAAACTGCAGCCGCTCTTACCGGCAAGACTTTTGGAGAAGATACATTTATTGTGGCCACATCCGGTCGTTGCGAATATCGCAACAAGGGGCTTGATGTTTTCATTGATGCCATTCAGCAACTGTCCGATATGCATCCTGCTTCCGAAATAATAGCCTATATTATGGTGCCTGCATGGTGTAAGGCGCCGCGGGCTGATTTGCAGAAAGCCCTCGGTTATGGAACCCGGGAGGCACTTCCGGAACCTTGGATTACGCATACGATCAATAATCCCTATGAAGATGCCGTTGCTTGCCGCATAAGAAATCTGAATCTTGCGCATAATGTCACGGTAATTTATGTGCCTTGTTATCTCAATGGCGATGACGGGATATTCAGCATGCCGTATTATGATTTGCTGATTGGCATGGACGCCACAGTGTTTGCCTCGTATTATGAACCTTGGGGCTACACTCCGCTTGAAAGCATTGCATTCAGCGTGCCTACAGTCACAACTTCACTGTCGGGATTCGGACAATGGGTCAATGCTAACTTCACACCAACATTTGAAGGCTCCGGCGTGAGCGTTGTTGAACGAACGGACGGCAATTATTATCAGGTTGTGGATGCAATTGCCCGCGATATCAGATTCCTTGATTCTCTTGATAGCACGCAGAAGGCGGCCGTCAACGAAAAAGCCAAGCTGACTGCTTCCCACGCAAAATGGACGTCTTTTATAGAATTCTATGAAAAGGCTTTCAGCATAGCGCTGCGCAACGAAAAAGAACGTATCGCCAATGCAAAATGACATGACCGTTGAAGGTCACTTTATTAAAAATAGAAAAACTATCAAAACAATAGACAGACAATGAAAATCAAAGTTAGTCAAACAAACGCTCCCGTGCTGCATGATGCTACGGTTATTGCCGAACTGCCGCACCGACTCAAAGCCCTTGACATAATGTCGAAAAACCTTTGGTGGGTATGGAACAGTGAAGCCAAGTCTTTGTTCCGTGACATCAACCCTGATCTCTGGCGTTCCACTGGCGAAAACCCTGTGATGGTTCTCCAGCGCATCAGTTCCGAACGTCTCTCTGAAATACAGAACGATGAAACTATGATGCAGCGCATAGAAAGCGTCTATGCATCATTCAAGGAGTATATGAGCAAACCAATGCGCAAAGACATTCCTTCGGTAAGCTACTTCTCAATGGAGTATGGTCTTTGCAACTGCCTTAAGATTTATTCGGGTGGTCTCGGTGTGCTCGCCGGCGACTACATCAAGGAAGCTTCCGACAGCTGCGTTGACATGACTGCCGTTGGTTTCCTGTATCGTTACGGATACTTTACCCAGACGCTTTCCGTGGACGGTCAGCAAATTGCCAACTATGAGCCCCAGAACTTCAACCAGCTTCCCATAGAGCAGGTGATGGATGAGGACGGCCGTCCGATGATTCTTGAGGTGCCGTTCCATGACCGCATTATATACAGCCATGTTTGGCGCGTGAATGTTGGCCGAATGAAACTTTATTTGATGGACACTGATTTTGACATGAACAGTGAGTTTGACCGTCAGATTACCCACAAACTTTATGGTGGTGATTGGGAAAACCGCATCAAGCAAGAGTATCTGCTTGGTATTGGCGGTGTGCTTATGTTGAAAAAGCTTGGCATCAACCACACCATTTATCACTGCAATGAAGGACATGCCGCTTTGCTCAATCTGCAGCGTCTTGTTGATTTTGTCCAGGAGAAAGGTCTTAATTTCAATGAAGCGCTTGAAATGGTGCGTGCCTCATCGCTCTACACTGTTCACACTCCTGTGCCTGCTGGTCACGATTATTTTGATGAAGACCTGTTCTACAAATACATGCATCTCTATCCTGAGAAACTTGGTATTTCTTGGGCTGACCTCATGAACATGGGTCGTGAGAATCCTGATACCAACGAGCGTTTCTCTATGAGTGTGTTCGCCCTCAACACCTGCCAGGAAGCCAACGGCGTCAGCTGGCTCCACGGTGAAGTGTCCAAGAAGATGTTTGCCGGAATCTGGAAAGGTTATTCTTGGGAAGAAAGCCATGTGGGATATGTTACCAATGGTGTCCACATGCCTACCTGGGCAGCTTCAGAATGGAAAAAATTCTATGCCGATCATCTTGGCGAACAGGTATTCGAGCATCAGAGCGAACCTGAAGCCTGGAAAGGCATCTTCAATGTGAGCGATGAATCGGTTTGGGAAATGCGCACATTGATGAAGAATAAATTCATCAACTTCGTTAAGCGTGACTTCAAGGCCAAATGGCTTGCTAATCAGGGTGACCCCTCTAAGGTGGTTGACGTTCTTGAAAAAATAAATCCTAACGCACTCATCATTGGTTTCGCCCGCCGATTTGCAACCTACAAGCGTGCCCATCTTCTTTTCACCGATCTTGACCGTTTGGCTAAGATTGTGAACAACGAGAAATTCCCGGTACAGTTCGTGTTCTCCGGTAAAGCTCACCCCGCCGATGGTGCAGGTCAGGGCCTTATCAAGCACATCATGGAGATTTCGCGCCGTCCGGAATTCCTCGGTAAAATCATATTCCTTGAAGACTACAACATGGTTGTGGCAAAACGTCTTGTTACCGGCGTTGATATCTGGTTGAATACTCCTACCCGTCCTCTTGAAGCATCCGGTACATCGGGCGAAAAGGCCGAGATGAACGGCGTGCTCAACTTCTCTGTGCTCGACGGATGGTGGTATGAGGGTTACCGCTTTGATGAAAAAGCCGGCTGGGCTCTTACCGACAAACGCACCTACACCGATCAGGCGCAACAGGACAAACTCGATGCCGCCACAATCTATTCAATGCTTGAAAACGAAATCATTCCTCTGTACTTTGCCAAGAACTCAAAGGGTTATTCGCCGGAATGGATTCAGTATATCAAGCGTTCAATAGGCCATATCGCTCCCCACTTCACCATGAAGCGTATGATTGATGATTATATCACTCGTTTCTATGATCCTGAGGCAAATCGCTTCAATGCTCTTGAAAAGAACAATTTTGCTCTTGCAAAGGAAATTGTGAACTGGAAAAACAAGGTTGTTGACGCATGGCCCGGTATCAAAGTGCTTAGCGTCGACATTCAGGCTCCTGCCAAGCACACTACCGGCAATCCTTTCAGCGCCACAGTGAAAGTTGACACCAACGGTCTTGAACATGACCTCGCTTTGGAATTTGTTTCCTATCGTCAGGAAGACGGTGCTGAGAGACTTCACAAGACAATTCCTTTCAAGGTTGAGAAAATTGAAGGTTCTGTAGTGACATATCATCTTGAGACCAAGCTTGATGATGCCGGCGTTTACCGTTATGGTTTCCGTCTCTATCCTTCTAATGCAAGTCTGCCTCACCGTCAGGATTTTGCCTATGTTCTCTGGGTGTAATTCACCCCTTTTAAGTGATAATATTTGCGATGGCGCTTCATTATGATGATGGAGCGTCATCTTTTTCTTTTGAATTCTATTGCAGAGCCATCTGAATATGTTTAACTTTGCAAAGATCATAAAACCATTTATCGCATGACCAAATCAATAATTAATCTGAGAGTGGTTGACAACGAGGCTCTCAGTCCGTCATATTCACTGTTGCGGCTAACGCCGGACAATGGTTCGACTCTGCCGTCCATGTTACCCGGGCAATTTGTTCAGGTTGAAGTGTCCCGTAGCAAAACCACATTTTTGCGCCGCCCAATTTCGGTTTGCAATGTTGATGCCGACAAGAATGAGCTTTGGCTTCTTGTGCGCCTCGCCGGAGCCGGAACGGCTGAAATGCTCAGTCTGAACCAGGGCGCGATTGTCAATATGATTCTGCCGCTCGGCAACGGTTTCACGATGCCTGAGAGCGGGAATGCCAATGACGGCATGCTTTTGATTGGCGGAGGTGTTGGCGTAGCCCCGCTTCTGTTGCTCGGACGCCGGTTGAAATCGGCCGGACATTCCCCGTCATTTCTGCTCGGAGCCCGTTCGGAAGCCGATTTGCTTTTGGTGGATGAATTCCGAAAGTACGGCACGGTATATCTCTCTACCGATGACGGTTCAGCAGGAGAACTTGGCGTTGTTACCCGGCACAGCTGTCTGCAAAACAAAAAGTGGAATAGAATCTACTGTTGCGGTCCTGCTCCAATGATGAAAGCGGTTGCTTCGGTGGCCCGCGCAATCGGCGCTTCCTGTGAGGTGTCGCTTGAAAACATGATGGCATGTGGCCTGGGGGCGTGCTTATGTTGTGTAGAAAAAACTGTAAAGGGCAATGTGTGCGTTTGTACTGAAGGTCCTGTATTTAACATTGAAGAATTGACATGGTAAACTTGAACGTAAATATTGGCTCGTTGAGCCTTGACAATCCTGTGCTCACTGCTTCCGGTACTTTTGGATACGGCACGGAGTTCTCTGATTTCATTGACCTTGGCCGTTTGGGTGGATTTATTGTCAAGGGAACCACGCTGGCTCCTCGCGAAGGTAACGACTATCCGCGCATGGCCGAGACGCCTTCGGGCATGCTCAATGCCGTAGGTCTGCAGAATAAGGGCGTTGATTATTTTATACGCCACATCTATCCTGGGCTGAAGCGATATGGGTCAAAGGTCATTGTCAATGTGTCAGGCGCAAAAGTAGCCGATTATGCAGCTGTGTGCGAGAAGCTGGCTTCGGAAACAGAAATTAAAGCTGTTGAAGTCAACATCTCCTGCCCCAATGTAAAACAAGGCGGTATGGCATTCGGAACCACTTGCTCCGGAGCGGCTGAAGTGACAAAGGCTGTGCGAAAAGCTTTTCCCGGAACGGTCATTGTAAAGCTTTCACCCAATGTGACCGACATAACCGAAATAGCTCGCGCAGTTGAAGCGGAGGGTGCGGATGCGGTGTCGCTGATCAATACACTTATGGGAATGGCCATAGATGTTGAACGCATGCGTCCGTGTCTGTCGACTGTTACCGGCGGGTTATCCGGTCCTGCTGTACGTCCTGTGGCTGTGCGCATGGTGTGGCAGACAGCCAAAGCTGTTTCAATTCCTGTGGTGGGACTTGGAGGCATTATGAACGGCCGCGACGCCCTGGAATTCATTCTTGCCGGAGCAACGGCAATAGAGGTGGGAACTGCCAATTTCATTGACCCCGCCTGCACAATGAAAATAATTGATTATATTGAGGATTTCTGTTCGCGTCACGGCGTGAGCGATATCAATGAGCTGATTGGAGCTGTTAATCGCTGATTGACGGAATCTGAACTTTGATTTCTTCTATCGTAACAAGCTTGCTTACGATAGCATATATGGTAAGACCTGCGGGCGAATGAATGCGCAGTTTTGACGCTATATTTCGCCTGTGGGTCATAACTGTGTTGACCGACACATTGATATCTGCTGCAATCTCTTTGTTTGACAAGCCTTTGACAATGCCTACGACCACGTCTTTTTCCCGGGGCGTAAGATCAGTAGGTGGTGCTTCATTTATGTCGGTAGGTAGTGCACGTTTTAAAATTCGTTCAACGGTCTCGGCGTTATCATATATTGAGAAGTTTGCGTCAGTAAGCTGCATTGCCGATGACGGGAGAGCCGAGCAATGAATGCCTATGAATGCTGTCGACAGTCGACTGTCGTCACGCAGTTCTGAAATTTCTGCAGCAACGCGCGGGTCGGCTATGTCGGCAATAACAGCGGCAGGCGATAATTGACGGACTTTATTCCCCGTTTCCGAAGGCTGCAGCGGCACAGTGTCAATGTGGAATTGTGCAAAGGAGGCGAGAAGTTGCTGTAGTCCGTAGGATAAGATGGATGACTCTGTGACTATTACAACGGTGATACGTCTCATGCTTCCTTTTTATGGACTGTTTTACCTTTCTCCAATGATGACACCATAGGAATAAGGATGTTGTTTTCAATGGCATGATGGGTTCCAAGATCCTCCTCACAGTTGTAAATGTCAACCAGAACATCGTACATCTTATCGGGCATGGATGTTGTGTAATATCGGAGAATTATATTCTTCAGCTCATTAAGCTTCTCTCCGATTTCATCGTGATGCTTACGGAAGATTGCAATCCTATAGCCGGGAGTAGTGCCCGACTCAAGCGAACGTATATAGGGCCACACATTGTCTTCTTCATAATCAAAATGTTTCTTTACCTGAGAAACGTAGTCATCAAAGAAGCTGATTATGGCGGGATTGATGTCGCTGTGGCCTGGGTCAAGCGAGTTCAACAGATTCGCTCTTATGTGGGGAAGTTTGTAGCCTAAAAAGTAATCGTGGGAATTATGAAGGAAGTCAACTATCGCAACAGCCGCTTTCGTTGAAGGTGGCTCGGCAGGCGTAAGGCCTGAAAGGATATAATTCACAATCATGAGAAAAATATCCGTATCAATCCCTACTTCACTGCACACTTCACCTATTGTGCGGTTGCCAACTCCGAGTGGGATTGAAAACCTGCTGAGGATGGGGAGGATGTTGAAATCCTCCTCCACCAGCTCTATCAGTTTGTCGTTTGCCGAAAATTTTCGGTTGACTTTTCTTGACATCAGTAATACCGACTTGTTTTATTTGGATTTCGGCTCGGTTGTTTGGGCCTCATCGGCAGCTTCAGCGGCTTCGGCAGCCTTGTCCTCGGCAATCTCATTGTCTTTGAACTCGGTTATACCGGCGCCGATAAGCTGATTGTACCATGCGAACACTTTGCGTATGTCGTTGGTGTAGACGCGGTCACGGTCGTAATCAGGCAGTATTTCGCCAAAATATTCGCGCAACTCAGCATCGCTCATAGATTTGTAATCCACTTCTTTGCCATCATTTTTCTCTTTAATGGTCTGGAACACGTTTGTGAGGGGTTCGTCATCCTCTGAGGTGTAAATTGATACGTCACCGAGTGAAACCACTTTGTCATGGGCATAGGCCGGTGTACGTTTGCCGGTGGCAAGTGATTCAACTATGAGCATATTCTTGCCCTGATTCACGAGTTTGAAAAGTCCGGGGCGACCGGCTATTGAAAGAATTCGTTTAACCATTTTTCTTTATCGTTAAAATTCAAAATTGAATGCAAATTTACAGATTTTTTATAAAATAATCATGCTGGCATGATGCTTATGCTCCGCTATTTTTTTATTTGTGTAGCAAAAACGTTAACTTTGTAACCCCAAACCACAAGTAAAGTTATAACCATAGCTTATTTTTTAATATTTTTAACTGTGTTTTTCCGTTATCTTCTTGACATGTTTCAGCTCATCCTTGCACCCCGGAGGGGATGGGAGGACATAGCTGTCGATGATATACCGTCGCGCATTCTGCTGACTCGCGGTTTTGTGCCGTTTGTAATTGTTACTGCGTTATCATCACTACTTTCTATGGCTTACCATTTCGATACATCTCTTGCGTCATCCATCGGGCAGATGATAGCGTGTGGGGTCAAATACGTAGCGTCATACTATCTTGCATCGTTTTTCTTTTCATTGTATGTACCCTCATGTACGGGAGGAGAGATGAGCCTGAACAAAAACCATACCTTCATCATTTACTCATTGACGCTGTTGGTGCTGTTGAATCTTATAGGCAACTGCTTGCCAATGGTTCCCGACATGCTTTATCTTCTCCCGGTCTACGTGTTGTTCATCATGTGGAGGGGAATAAATTACATGGAGGTCAAATTCGACGGTGTCATAGGCTTTATGGCTCTCTGCCTGTTTGCCGTGATTCTGCCTCCGTTTCTCTTACAATACCTGTTTAATCTTGTGATTGCTCATTGATTATGAAATTTTCCGAAGTTAACATACGAAACAAACGCGCCAACTTTGACTATGCCATCTCCGAGACCTTTACCGCCGGCATAGTGCTCACAGGCACTGAAATCAAGTCGATACGCCAGGGCAAAGCAAGTCTGGTCGATACATTCTGCTATGTTGCAGCTGATGGAGTATGGATTAAAAACATGTATATAGCCGAATACTTCTACGGTTCTTATAACAACCATGAAGCCAGGCGTGACCGCAAATTGCTTCTCAATAAAAAAGAGATTGCCAAACTTGCCAAATGTGGCAAAGAGACGGGTATGACTATTGTGCCGCTCAAAGTGTTTATCAATGAGCGCGGACTCGCAAAAATGGTGATTGGCATAGGACGTGGAAAGAAGGAATATGACAAGCGCCAGTCAATAAAAGAGCGTGAAGACAAGCGTGCGATGGCCCGGATGTTTGAAAAATAAATTTTACTCTTCTTCATTGCATTATGTCTGACATATCTGCGCGAACTCCGAGAACCTGGATTAATCTGACAGCGTGAGTTAAAAAGAGCTGTACTCTTCCTCGTGATGCAAATCTTTATAGTGACGCGGACGTGTAATCGGTCCGTTCTCCATCACTGATCTGAGTGTGTCGAGCACGCGAGTGTGAATCTTATCCGAACCGCCGTATTCCATGCATCTTACGTAGCCGTTATGATCTACGACCACATGTACGGGATAGTGTGACTCCGAAGGCAGCCATGTTGTCAGTGTGGAATCTTCAACAACTTGGTTCCATTTGAATCCGTATTTATCGACGGCTCTTTTTGCAACGGGCGCGTTCTGATAGGTGACGGCCACAAAATTGACTCCGTCAATAGAATCCAGCCACCTGTTGAGTTCAGGTATTTCGCGTATGCAGGGCGGGCAATATGATGACCAAAAGTTTATTACAAGCGGAGCTCCTTTAACGGTCGAATTGTTTATCTGATGCCCTTTTTTGTCAATAAAATTGAATGTAGGGAGTTTGGTCGGACGATGCCAGTCACTGTTGTAGCTTTTGAGCCGATACATCCGCTTAGCGTCCTCTCTCTGTTCAATCATGTCGGTAAACCATCTCAGGGAGTCATCCGGAAGAGCCTTGGCCAAATCGGAATCAGCAAGTTCAGTCTGTGCATTAAGGTTGTAGCTTATTACACTGTAGCCATTCCCGCTATAGATTGTAACCTCGGAGCGAGGTAGGTCAAGAGGGTTTCTGAAATAGTAGTTTCCATAATTGTAATATGTCCCGACCGGTTTTAGCGAGTCAGCTCTTTTGGAAGCTCCAAGATCGGCAAGGCGTTTTGAGAGTACATTGCGCATATCGTAGTAATATGTGGGAGTGTGCCTATGATTGCCCGTTGATCTACAACTTTGAAAAGTTGCCAAAACCAAGAGGGCGGCTAAAATGAGGAGCTGTTTCATTGTGCAATCGGTTTAGTGAGTATCATTATGTGGTTGTTGTCAGTTGTACGAGTGGCAAACAGTCGCAACACGCCTCCCGGTTTCACCTTAAGTTTCTTGATAAGCGCATCGGCTGAAAGTGGAAAATTTCGCACAGTGACATTCATTTCCTTATATTCCGAAATTAAAGCTTTGATGCCTTTCTTACTGAAAGGATACACCTCAATGATTTCATGGGGTGTTCCGGGGAAATCTGTTGCGGGCGCGGGGGAGAAAAACAGATGGCTGTTCGGACCGCAAGCTGTTACGTTGAAGCGTGCCGACAAGATATTGAATGCGCCTGTTTTGATGCTTGCTGGGTAGGGTACATAGAGGTAGTCGCCCTTGTTTGGTTCGCCGTAAAACGGTGCAGATGTGGATTCTTCCCCGAATGTGAACGTGAAGTCCGAGAGCAAGCGCCCATTGTTTATTGTCACGGCACTTATCTTTACTGCCTCCTCAGGCGTTTCAGCCGGCTCACGCACGCATATAATCACCAGTTCTTTGCATTCGGTTCGTGTCCCGACAGCGATGACACGGCTCACATTCATAAGCTCTTTGATTGTGTGTTTCACATCGAGCATGGGTGAAGCCTTGATTACAATTTTCGGTGCCACCCCCAACATTTTTGGCAGCAGAGCTGTGACATCGGGCGCGCATCCCTTCAATCCGAACACACGCTGTCCGTGGTCGCCTCTGCGGGCCGGGTCAATGAAAATACGGTCGTATGAGTCGGGAGTCAGGTTGGCAAGGAAGTCCACGCTGTTGCCGCAGATAACATTTACGTTATTCTTTCCGGTCTGCGCCATGTTGAGTTTGGTGCATTCGTATGTTTCCGGAGTAATTTCCAAAGAAGTTACTTCGCATGCATTTTGTGCAAAGTGGAGTGTGTCGATTCCCAGCCCGCATGTCATGTCAAGCACTCTTTTGCCATTACAATCGAGTAGCTCAGCATGATACTCGGCGAGGTCATCGGAGGTTGACTGCTCGGCCGAAAGCACTGAGGGGAAAACGAACTGAGGAATAACGCGGAGCGTTTCATGCAGCTTAGCCGCAGTCCGTTGTCGGCAATCAATCTGGTCAATCACGGTTGCCATAGCCTCGCTGCCATGGTGAGCGAGACGCAGACGTTTGGCGTCGGCATCCTTATACTTGTCAATCAGAATCCACTGTTCAGGCGTTATCATGTTGCAAAAATAGCGTTTTGGACTGAATATTTCAAAAGATTCGGCACGTTTGGCACGTTATTTGTTGTCTTATATGTATCTTTGTATCAAAATTCTTATGAACTAACCGGTTCTTATATGATTCCAACGTCACAACTTGAAACCATAAATAATCGCATTCGCGCCGCAATTAAACGCAGGCAACTCTCCTATGCACTTGAACAGCTTGACTCAATGGCTCAGTCGGCTTCCGCCCCCTGGACGGTGAAAAAAGAGGTTGATGCTTTGCGTGAAAGCTACAGCTTTTTGCGCCGCTATGCGCTTGACAATGTCGAGGACCCAGAAAGGGAAACAATGTTCAACAATCTTCTCTCTTCTGTGGCACGCATATCTGAATCCATTGTCCGTCTGTCGCTTGTTCCTGACAGCCCCAAACAATATTTCAGTGTGTTGCGCTATGAGCAAATGCAGCCGGATTCATCCCTGCCGCAGCTCTTGAAACAGCTGGAGGATATAGCCGACCGTCTTTCGCTGGCTTCACTCTCTTCGAATCCCTATGGCGAATCGCCTGAAATAAAGCGGTTGAACGGTGATTGTGACCGCATATCGCGCCGTACATTCGACTATATCTGGGTGTCTTATCCGCTCACTGTGGATGATGAAAAAGCATTAATCTCATTCCTGAGCAATGACCGTATACGAATAGAACTTCGGGAGCATCTGCTTTCGGCTGTGATGCTCGGAGGTATGGAGTATTACGATGAGCGCCGTATGGTCATTCTTGCCAAAGTGTATCTTTCCGGCATAAAGCGCATGGAAGTGAAGGCGCTCGTGGCGCTTGTTCTGTCGATATGGATGCAGCGCGGGTCGCTTTCGGGTCGCTCATTCTGCAATATCATGGCTGCCGTGAGTGAACGCGATACGTGGAAGGATGATTTGAAAATGGTGTTCCTCAATCTTGTCCGCACCCGTGATACCGATCGCATTGCGCGCACAATGAATGAGGAGGTTATTCCGCAAATGATGAAGCTACGTCCTGAAATTTTCAAGAAGTTCAAGGATTTGGAGTCGATTGATGACCTTTCAGCCCTTGAGGACAATCCTGATTGGGAAAACCTGCTCTCCAATTCCGGTGTAGCCGATAAGCTTAAGGAACTTAATGAGCTGCAGTCCGAAGGCGGCGATGTGATGCTCAGCACCTTTTCCTCGCTTAAACTGTTCCCGTTCTTCCACAATGTATCAAACTGGTTCTTGCCATTCTATCTTGAGCAGAGCAATGTGAGTGCTGTCCTTGGCGAGTCGGCCGCAGATTTGGGCGAGATGATTGACATGGCACCTCTTTTGTGTGACAGCGATAAGTATTCAATGGTGCTTTCGCTCGACCGTTTGCCTGCAGCGAACCGCCGCATGATGCTTGAACAGTTCAGAATGCAAAGCGTTAATGTTGCCGAACTGCGCAATTCGATGCTCAACCCTGAGATGCAATCGCGAAGCAATGTGGCCAATCGATATATCCAGGATCTCTATCGGTTCTTTACCCTCTACCGTAAGAAGAACGAATTCCGGAATCCCTTTGCCTCGCCTATAAATCTTGCGGCAGTTCCGTTGCTGTCGGCCTACCTCAATGACAATGACGCCCTTGAAGCCGTGGCTGAGTTCTATTTCCGTCGTAAATATTACGCCGAGGCTTACGATGTGTTCCGTCTTCTGCTCGATAATGCATCCGCCGGGTCTGCTTCAATGATGCAGAAGGCCGGTTATTGCTGCCAGCAACTCGGCAATCCGCAGCAGGCCTATGAATGGTACAAAAAAAGCGAGCTGTTGGCACCTGACAGCGAATGGACCGTGAAGCGCATTGCCCAGACTCTGCGCTTGCTCGGGCGCCATGCCGAGGCTATACCTTATTATGAACGCCTGAGTAAATCAACCCCCGAGGATGTTCCTCTCGCGCTGAATCTCGGCCACTGTTATCTTGCTGTGGGCGACTACGATAAAGCTCTTCAGTCATATTACAAAGCCGAATATTTCGACAGCAAGCGCAACCGTGCGTTGCGCCCGCTTGCATGGTGCACTTTCGTTGAAGGTGACTATGAGAAATCTTTGAAATATTATGACCGCATATTGGCCGACAAGCCGGATGACAGTGATTTCCTCAATGCCGGGCATCTTGCTATGGCAATGAAGGACTATCGACGTGCAGCCTCTCTGTATCGCCGTTATCTGCAGGCGCATAATTTTGATTTTGCAGCACTCGATAAAGCATTGGAAGCCGATATGGCGCATCTGCGCAACGCAGCTGTCGACCCGCTGATGCTTGCAATCGCAGTCGATGCCGCTCAGTATCCCGAATCTTAATTAGCATTCCCTTATGTCAGAAAATCCGTTTTTTAAGGAGTTTGCCACACCTCGCCGCACTCCCCCGTTCAATGAGATAAACAATCAGCACTACATTCCGGCCATAGAGCGTGGCATTGACTTGGCTAAAAAGGAAATAAAGGAAATCACTTCTTCCGACGCAACGCCTGATTTCAACAACACTATCAAAGCGCTTGAGCGTTCCGGACGTGAACTTGACCGTGTGCTCAATGTGTTCTATCCCTTGCTTTCGGCTATGTCTGATGATGATATGATGGAGATTTCTCTGCGTGCATCGGCTTTGCTCAGTGAATATTCTACTTCGGTATCGCTTGATGAAAAACTTTGGGATAGAATCAAATATGTCTATGACAACACTTCGCTTGATTTGCTTGATGCCGAGGACCGTATGCTCCTCAAAGAGACCTATGATTCTTTCGCACGCAGCGGTGCGCTTCTCAAAGGCGATGACAGGGAGGAGTATAAACGCTTGTCATCTGAGCTTAGCGAGCTGACCACCCGCTTTGGCCAAAATGTGCTCAAAGAGCTGAATACTTACAAGATTTGGCTCACTGCCAATGATCTTGCCGGCCTTCCGGAACACATAATTGAGCAGGCTTCAAGCGCTGCGGCTCATGAAGAACGCCCCGGGGAGTATCTTTTTACGCTTGAACAGCCTACATACATGGCTTTTATGAAGTATTCCGCGCGCAGGGATTTGCGTGAGAAATTCTATAGGCTTTACACCTGCCGCAATACCTCAGGCGAATTTTCCAATATGGACATTGTCCGTAAAATTTCCAACATCCGCCTCCGGATTGCTCGTTTGCTTGGACACATGAATTATGCAGTGTTTGCCATTGAGAACAAGATGGCTCACACGCCTGAGAATGTTTTCAGTTTGCTGCATCAGCTCCGCGATGCCTACCGTCCGGCTCTTGACCGCGAGATTAAATCGCTCTCGGAGTTCGCAAGTAAATTTGAAGGCACGTCCATTACATTGAAGCCGTGGGACTACAGTTACTATGCCAATAAGCAGCGTAATGCTCTGTTTGATTATGATGAAGAGTTGTTCCGCCCTTATTTCAAACTTGAACGCGTTATTGAAGGTGTCTTTGGACTTGCTACGAAGCTCTATGGTATTACCTTCCGGGAGAATCCTGATATACCCGTCTATCACGCCGATGTGAAAGCCTTTGATGTTATTGATGAGTCTGGTCGTGATCTCGGTGTGCTTTTCACAGATTTTTTCCCGCGTCCAAGCAAGCAGCCGGGTGCATGGATGACTGAATTTAAATCGCAATGGCATGAGGATGACGGTAGCGATTCGCGCCCTCAGATTACAATTGTGACGAATTTCACCAAGCCATCTGCTTCAAAACCTTCGCTTCTAACTCCGGGCGAAGTCCGCACCTTCCTGCATGAATTTGGCCATGCTCTGCACGGGCTCTTCGCCTCCACAAAGTATGCTTCGCTCTCGGGTACTAATGTGCGCAGGGATTTTGTTGAATTACCCTCGCAGTTCAATGAGAATTTCCTCACACGTAAGGAATTCCTCTCCGGATTTGCTCGCCATTATATCACCGGAGAGCCGTTGCCCGATGAAATGATTGACAAGATTATAGGCTCCTCACGTTATGGGGCTGCCTATGCCTGCTTGCGTCAGTTAAACTTCGGTTTGCTCGACATGGCGTGGCACACTATTGAATCGCCCATAGATGATGTCGCTCAATTTGAGCGAGAGGCTGGAAAGAGCGTTGAGATTTTCCCGCCTGAGGAAGGATCTCTTGTTTCCCCGCAGTTCAGCCATATTTTCAGTGGCGGCTATGCAGCGGGATACTACAGCTATAAGTGGGCCGAAGTACTTGATGCCGATGCCTTTTCGCTCTTTGAAGCAAATGGTGTCTTTGATGGCGATACGGCTCGCCGTTTCCGTGAATGCATTCTTTCAAAGGGTGGTACAGAAGACCCGGCTGAACTTTACCGCCGTTTCCGCGGTAAAGAGCCTTCTATTTCGGCTCTGCTCAAGCGCGATGGCATAGCTTTATCATAGTCGCAGGCAAGCATCGGATACTAATGCTTTTTTTTGTACTGAGAGGTCATGCGTCTGCATGACCTCTTGTCATTTTGTAAGCGTTTCGCTTCATGGCTTAAAAATATGTAATGATTGATAATAAATATTGGAGCGAAATTTTTGCTGTTTAGGCTTTTTGCTTTACCTTTGCCAGTTGAAGGCTGTTATGCTGTAAATAGATAATATCTGTGTTTCCATGTTTAACGCAATTGTGTTATGGTGTGGGCCTGAAATTTGAGACAATAATTTATCACAATAACAATATTCTTAGAGTATGAGAAAAATCATCTTATTCCTATCACTTTTATTGTTTCTTCCCTCGCTTTTGTGGGGAAATGACATCAACGACATGATGATACTTAACATGAAAGATTCATCAGTCAGGTACTTTAAACTTGCAGCAAAGCCTGAGGTAACGTTCAGCGGTTCAGAAATAATGATTGTGGCGTCCGACAAAGAGACACAATGCAGTGTCAACGCCGCCGATGTGATGCATTTCAGCTTTGGTAGTTCTGCCGCCATTGGTGAGGCAACGGGTGACGCCGTGGTGTTCTCGTTTGATGACAAAACGCTTACAGTTAAAGGGCTCGCTGAAGGAGACAATCTGCATGTATATAATATGTCAGGTATTCAAATCGGACACTCTAAGGCTGGTTCTGAAGGTATAGTGGTGTTTGATATTTCAGCTCTTCCTAAAGGGATTTACGCAGTTAAAGCCGCCGGGATGAGTTTTAAAATTTACCGCTAATTATTGCCTTATGGTCTAACGAAATTTCTAATAACTAATACTAATTAATATGAGTTTGACAAAGCATTTGTTTTGGGGGCTCGGGCTGGCATTGGTTGCTAACGGTCCGGCCTTTGCTTATGACATCTGTGTGCGTGGTAATGACGGACAGGTGTTCCAGGCATCAGTCGACGACATCCTGAAAATGGATTTTGAGGCTGCTGACAGCCCGTTGCGTTTCACCGGCGCCTACACTAATAATGTTGTAGTGGGAAATCGCGCGCAGGATATTTCAATTCCTTTTGATGCGTCGATGTATTGGATTGTATCGGGTATTGAAACCGATGAATGGTTCCGTATTGGCACTTTTTATGGTAAAAGCGGACAGAACACGTTGGTAGTTTCCGTTGATACAAATAACCTCGGGGCTCGGCGAACCGGCAAATTCACTGTGTTATGCGGTTTCTGTCCTATTGAATTTACCGTTACGCAAGATCCCGACGCCAATCCCGAAAATGTGGATATTCTTGATGACAATTTCCTGAATTACTGCCTTGAGAATTTCGACACGAACCAAGACGGTCTCATTTCTATCCATGAAGCAGCCGCCGTGAAATCAATCAATGTTTCAAGTAAGGGAATAAAATCGCTTGTAGGTATCCGGGCGTTCTCTAATCTTGAGGAACTTGATTGCTCCTATAA
>ENA-ORCP01001919-ORCP01001919.1-human-gut-metagenome-genome-assembly--contig:-NODE-1919-length-17230-cov-16.294234_pt1 | contig 17230 bp, 10 predicted proteins | sample MGYA00242990_ERZ507991 | MGnify/ENA primary metagenome ERZ507991 (study PRJEB26167, sample SAMN06115496) | human gut metagenome | host: Homo sapiens | place: China:Henan | collected 2015-05-07... | reverse complement strand
AGGACCGTCCGCTGGGGTGGGACCCTGTTGCCGCAGGGCGGCAATAGGGCGGGCGATGGAATGGCCCGATTCGTGTCCGAAGAGAAAGCTACCGGACTACCGCCCGGCATTCCACTGACGTCGGCAAGCAGGAAAGGGATAAAAAGTATTTATAAAGGAAAGGAAGGATGTTTTGTGACTTCGGTATTCCGTAATCTGGCAATTATCATCCTCAGTGCAAAGTTCTGCGGCCTTGTGGCCCGCAAATGCAAAGCCCCGCAGGTGGTGGGCGAGATCCTCGCCGGCCTGCTCATCGGCCCGTGCGTGCTGAACCTTGTGCAGACCAGCGACTCTATCTCCACCTTTGCGGAGATCGGCGTGGTGCTGCTGATGTTCTCCACCGGCCTTGGCACCAACCTCAAGGAGCTGATCAAGGCCGGCCCCATCGCCACCCTGGTCGCCTGCGTGGGCGTGGCGGTGCCGCTGGCGGGCGGCACGCTGCTGTACAGCCTGTTCTATGGCTTTGCAGCAGTAGGCAGCGCGGAGTTCTATCGCGCACTGTTCATCGGTACCATCATGACCGCCACCAGCGTGTCCATCACGGTGGCCACCCTGCAGGAGATGGGCCACCTGAAGAGCTTCCTCGGCACCACCATCGTCAGCGCCGCCGTCATCGATGACGTCATCGGCATCGTGGTGCTCACCTGCGTGCTGGGCGCAAGCAGCGGCACCGGCACGGGTCTGGGCAAGGTGCTGTTCAATACCCTGCTGTTCTTTGCCACTGCCGTGGGCATGGGCATCGTGGTGCACTACGCCATGAAATGGCTGGACAAGCGCAACCCCCATACCCAGCGCATCACTATCGTGAGCGTTGCGTTCTGCTTTGCCATGGCCTACATCGCCGAGGAATACTTCGGCATCGCCGATATCACCGGTGCGTACATCGCGGGCATCGTGCTGTGCACGATCGATGATGCTTCCTATGTGGAGCGCCGTGTGGATATCAGCAACTATGTGCTGTTTTCACCGGTGTTCTTCGCGTCCATCGGGCTCAAGACCGATATCAGCGGCCTGACGCCGGAGATCCTGCTGTTCTGCGTCTGCTTTGTCATTGTGGCGCTTATCACAAAGATCATCGGCTGCGGCCTTGCTGCAAAGATCTGCCGCTTCAACTGGGGCGACAGCCTGAAGGTGGGCGTCGGCATGATGACCCGCGGCGAGGTGGCGCTGATTGTTGCCCAGAAGGGCCTTGCCATCGGCGTGGTGGATGCGGTGTACTTCACTGCGGTTATCCTGCTCATCGTGGTGTCCAGCGTGGCCACCCCGCTGGTGCTGAAGGCGCTGTTCACCAAACAGCCCCCGCAGCCGCATCCCAGTCAGGTGCAGGCATAAAAGATTTAAAATTGCCTCCGGCGGAAATGCGCTTTGCAAAATCCATAAGCCTTTTCCACGCGGCCGCATTCTGTCCGGGAAACCGGAAAAGCTTCCAATAAAAAATCCTCCGGCATTTCTGCCGGAGGACTTTCTTTTTTTAAACTTACAGCGTCTTGCAGAACTCTTTCAGATAGGCGCGGAAATCCTCGCCGATCTCGGGGTGCTGCAGCGCCAGCTCCACCTGTGCTTCCACCACCTTGAGCTTGTTGCCCATGTCGTAGTGCTTGCCGGTAAACTCCACCGCCGTCATGCCGCCGCGGTTGCGGGCGTACTCGGCCATGGCGTCGGTCAGCTGGATCTCGCCGCCGGCACCGGGCTTGGTGTGGGCGAGGATATCATAAATCTCCGGGGTCAGCAGCACGCGGCCCAGAATGGAATAGTTGCTGAACTCTTCGCCCTTTTTGGGTTTCTCGATCATATCGTCCACGAAGAAGTAGTTGTCGTGGATGGGGGTGGTCTTCAGGCTGCAGTAGCGGCTCACGTCGGCCCATGGCACGGCGGAAACGCCCGCCACCGGGCGGCCGAACTCCTCGTAGGCGCGGATCAGCTGGGCGCACACCGGGTCCTCACCCCAGATCACATCGTCGCCGTAGATGACCACGAACGGGTCGTCGCCGGTAAAGGCTTTGGCGGTGTTCACCGCGTGGCCCAGACCCAGCGTTTCCTTCTGGCGTACAAAGTAGATGTTGGCCAGATTGGCGATGCCGAGGCATTCTTCCAGCATCTTTTCCTTGCCGGGCTTTGCCAGCTTTTCTTCCAGCTCAGGGCTGCGGTCGAAGTGGTCCTCGATGATGCTCTGGTTGCGGCCCAGAATGATGAGGATATCGGTGATGCCGGAGCGCACGGCCTCTTCCACCAGATACTGGATGGCAGGCTTGTCCACGATGGGCAGCATCCCCTTGGGCATGGCCTTGGTGGCAGGCAGCACACGGGTGCCGAGACCCGCCGCAGGGATGACGGCTTTGGTCACTTTTTTCATGATTCAACTCTCCTGTTACGTTTGGAATACTAAGCGGCGGGCACGGGGCCGCACCGCAGAAACAGCGGTCAGAGCATCCCGGCAAGGGCGTCGAGATTGGGGCCGAGCAGCAGGGTGCAGCAGGAACCCACCATCATCAGCAGCACGAACGCCCCGATGACGGCCGCCCAGCTTACGCCGCCCTGCGCCGCCAGCACAGCACGGCGCTTTTCGGCATCCGGGAACTCCTTGCGGATGCGGCGGATGTGCCCGGCAGCGCTCTTGCGGTACAGCCACTTGGCAAACAGGGTGCGCATCAGTACCAGCACAAAGCTGAGCAGCGACACGATGCGCGAAAGCACCGCCAGCGTGCTGGCGGTGAGACCGGCAGTCAGCGGGCTGCCGGTGATCTGCATCAGGTCCAGTACGGTGGGGATGGCCAGCACCATCTCGGCGGCCAGAAACGCAAAAGCGGGCTTCCACGCCTTGCGGTAGAAGAAGTAGAACGGCCCGAAGATCAGCGCCGGGAAGCACATGGAAACTTTGGTATGCTGCAGCTCCATGCGGCTGTAGTCGTTCAGGTAGATGGGAGCCGCCTTGCCGATGTAGTCCGACCAGTCGCTGCTGGGGATACCGTCGATCAGCTCGTCCTGCCCAAAGGCGGTGCGCACGTTCTGCCGGGTGGGGCGCTCGATGTTCTGGCGGTAGAAGCTCTCGTAATCAAAGGTCTCATCGTCCTCGTCCCGGGCGGCGCGGCGGTCGTTCGGCTCTACGGCAGACTCCGGCGGCATGGCCGCGCCGCAGCACCGGCACATGGTCTCGCTGCGCAGAGTGCGCTCACCGCAGGCCGGGCAGGTGCGCAGCTCGGCGTCCTGATAGGGGAACTTCCACTCGTAGCCCGCGCCGTGGGCACGGGTGTGGATGCAGCGCCCCAGTTTGTCGTAGCAGTCGCGGTGGTAGGGGGCACCGCAGTCGGGGCAGACAACGATGTCGTCTTTGAGGGTCAGGGGCTTTCCGCAGCCCTCACAGGGACAGCCATAATATTTCGGCATGTTTTCCTCCTGATTTTTGGTTCATACTGGTATTATACTCCCCTGCAGGAGAAAAGAAAAGCCAAAAATCTTCAAAATTCCAGCAGGATAATGGTTTTACCCCTTTACTTTAACACAAATTGTGGGTATACTAGTGAAGTATCTGTGTATAAACTGTGTCTTTTGGAAAAAGGCAAAAGCCTTCCCCCGGAGGGAAGCCTTCAGCAGTTCCCCCAAAAGACAACTTCCGTTAAATGTAACCCCCAACCAGACGAGAGGAACCAAGAGAATGATCACGATCGATGAACTGAAAGTGCAGCTTGCAGACTACGGCAAGGCGGTCAAGGACCTGGAAGAGGCTCTGGCCATCGATGCTTCCCGCAAGCGTGTGCAGGAACTGGAACACACCATGTCCCGCCCCGGCTTTTACGATGACGCCGACCTGAGCAAGAAGGTCTTTGACGAAGTGGGCGACCTGAAGGGCAAGCTGAGCCGTTTTGAAAAGCTGCAGGGCCTGTACGATGACGCCGAGACCATGCTGGAAATGCTGGACGAGGAGTACGACCCCGCCATGATCCCCGAAGCCGAGGAGTCGGTCAACGCCGTGGGCAAGGCTGTGGACGAGCTGCAGCTGATGACCATGCTGAACGGCGAGTACGACCACAGCAACGCCATCCTTACCTTCCACGCCGGCACCGGCGGCACCGAGGCGCAGGACTGGGCGGAGATGCTCTACCGTATGTACAACAAGTGGGCAGTCGCCCACGGCATGAGCGTGGAAGTGCTGGACTATCAGGACGGCGACGAAGCCGGCCTGAAGAGTGCCTCCATGATGGTCAAGGGTGCCAACGCCTACGGCCTGCTCAAGAGCGAGAACGGCGTGCACCGTCTGGTGCGCGTGTCGCCCTTTGACGCCAACGCCCGCCGCCAGACCAGCTTTGCTTCGCTGGAAGTGATGCCCGAGCTGGACAACACCATCCAGGTGGACATCCGCCCCGAGGACATCGAGATGCAGGTGTACCGTTCTTCCGGTGCAGGCGGCCAGCACATCAACAAGACCTCTTCCGCTGTGCGTCTGATCCACAAGCCCACCGGCATCGTGGTGAATTGCCAGACCCAGCGCAGCCAGTTCCAGAACCGCGACTACGCTATGGAAATGCTGAAGGCAAAGCTGTATCAGATCGCCAAGCAGCAGCACATGGACAAGATCGAGGACATCAAGGGCGTGCAGAACGAGATCGCATGGGGCCACCAGATCCGCAGCTATGTGTTCATGCCCTACACCATGGTCAAGGATCACCGCACCAACTACGAGACCGGCAATGTCGATGCCGTGATGGATGGTGATCTGGACGGCTTTATCTTTGCTTACCTCAAGGCCGCCAGCCGCGGGGAGCTGCAGGATACCTAAAATTTATCATAAAATGTCAGAGGGACCTCGCCGTTGGGCGGGGTCCCTCTTTTGGTTACAGGTGCAGATATTTTCCGGTGATGCTGGCGGGATCGGCGGCCACCTGCTCCGGTGTGCCGCAGGCCACGATGCGTCCACCGCTCTCGCCGCCGCCGGGGCCAAGGTCCACGAGATAGTCGGCGTTGCGGATCACATCCAGATCGTGCTCAATGACCACCACAGTGGCCCCGCTGTCAATGAGACGCTGGAACACGCCCAGCAGGGTGCGCACATCCAGCGGGTGCAGGCCGATGGTGGGCTCGTCGAATACAAACACGGTGTCGGCCTGCCCTTTGCCCATCTCGCTGGCGAGCTTGAGCCGCTGGGCCTCCCCGCCCGAAAGGCTGGGGGTGGCCTCGCCCAAAGTCAGGTAGCCCAGCCCCAGGCTGGAAAGGGTCTGCAGCCGGCTGGCCACCAGCTTGAGGTCGGCACAGGCGGCAAGGGCCTCGTCCACGCTCATCTCCATCAGGCGGGGCAGGCTCTCGGCCTGGGTGCCGTCCTTCCGGGTGCGGTAGAGGGCGGCGGCATCCTTCTGGTAGCGGGAGCCGCCGCAGTCCGGGCAGGTGATCTCCACATCCGGCAGGAACTGGATGTCCAGGCTGATGGTGCCGGTGCCGTCGCAGCCGGGACAGCGCAGGCGGCCCGTGTTGTAGGAAAAATCGCCCGCCTTGTAGCCCTTCTCCCTGGCAAGGGGAGAGCGGGCGTAGATCTTGCGCAGCTCATCGTGGACATTGGCATAGGTGGCCACCGTGGACCGCACATTGATGCCGATGGGCGTTGCGTCAATGAGCTTGACCTGCGCAATGCCCGGTGCAGTGATGCTTTCCACATGGGCGGGCAGAGCTTCGCCCTTGGCGGCGGCTTCCAGCGCGGGGATCAGGCTTTCCAGCACCAGCGTGGTCTTGCCGGAACCGGACACGCCGGTCACCGCGATGAGCCGCCCCTTGGGCAGCCGGACTTCCAGCGGCTTGACGGTGTGGATGGCCCGGGTGCGCAGGGTGATGGTGCCCAGCGCAAAGAGCTCCGCTTCCGGGGTGCGGGTGCGGGCTGAGAGGGTGTGCAGGTCGGCAAGGAAGGGCCCGATGCGGGAGGCCGGGCTTTGGGCCACCTGCTCCACAGTGCCCTGTGTCAGGATGGTGCCGCCGTTTTCACCGGCACCGGGGCCCATCTCAATGAGCCAGTCGGCATCCCGCAGGATCTCAGTGTCGTGATCCACCAGCACGATGGAGTTGCCGTCCGCGATCAGGTCGTGCATCACGCCCCGCAGGCCCTCGATGTTGGAGGGGTGCAGGCCGATGGAGGGTTCGTCCAGCACATAGAGTACGCCGGTGGTGCGGTTGCGCACCGAGCGGGCCAGCTGCACCCGCTGGCGCTCCCCTGTGGAAAGGGTGGCGGCCTCCCGGTCAAGGGAGAGGTAGCCCAGCCCCAGATCCAGCAGGCGGGCGGCGGTGGCCTGAAAGGACTCGCAGATGCTCTCAGCCATGGGACGCATCTCCACGGGCAGGGAGGCGGGCACCCCCTCCACCCACTGTACCAGCGTGTCCAGCGTCATGCGGCAGGCATCGGCCAGCCCGATGCCCCGCAGCCGGGGAGCCCGGGCTGCGGCGTTCAGGCGGGAGCCGCCGCAGGCGGGGCAGGGGCCCTGCTTCAGGAACCGCTCCACCCGCTTCATGCCCTTTTCATCCGTCACCTTGGCAAGAGCGTTCTCTACGGTATAAACGGCGTTGAAGTAGGTGAAATCCATTTCACCCGCCGCGCCGGTCTTGCTGTTCTGGTAGAGCAGGTGCACCTTTTGGGCGGGGCCGTGGAACACCATATCGCGCTCTTCCGGGGTCAGCTCCCGGAAGGGGACGTTGGTGCGCACGCCCATTTTTTCGGCGATCTCCTTCATCAGCGACCACATCAGGGTCTGCCAGGGCAGTACTGCGCCCTCGTTGATGGAAAGGCTCTCGTCCGGCACCAGAGTGGATTCGTCCACCACCCGCACGATGCCGGTGCCCTCGCAGCTGGGGCAGGCCCCGGTGCTGTTAAAGGCGAACTGCTCCGCGCCCAGCACCGGCACCTGCGCGCCGCACCGGGGGCAGTAGAGCGGGATCTCGGCCGCAATGTTCAGGCTGGGCGGCACCATGCAGCCGCAGGCGGGGCAGGGGTAGTGGGACAGCCGGGAGAACATCAGACGCAGGCTGTTCAAAAGCTCGGTCATGGTGCCAAAGGTGGAGCGCATTCCGGGCACGCCGGGCCGCTGGTGGAGGGCCAGTGCGGCGGGAACATAGCGGATCTCGTCCACCTGCGCCTTTTCGGCCTGGGTCATCCGGCGGCGGGTATAGGTGGAAAGGGCCTCCAGATAGCGGCGGGAGCCCTCGGCGTAGAGGACCCCCAGCGCCAGCGAGGACTTGCCGGAACCGGACACGCCCGCAATGCCGACGATCTTGTGGAGCGGCACATCTACGTCGATGTTCTTCAGGTTGTGCACCCGCGCGCCCCGCACCCGGATGGCGGCGGGGAGAGCGGAACTGGATTCGTGGTTCATCGTGTCTCCTTTCTCTGAACGGGGTCACAAAAGGCTCCCCCGCAGGGGAGCCGGAAAGATCATAAACCGAGGGGATCAAACCGCTGGTGTTCGAGCTGGTCGATCACCGCCTGCGCTGCCGGTGCAATGGGGGCGGGCACTGCGGCGGGGCGGCTGAGGTAGTAGCCCTGCAGCAGGTCCACGCCCAGACCGATGACGGTGCGCAGCTGGGCCTCAGTCTCAATGCCCTCGGCGATGAGTTGCATACTGCGGGCGTGGGCGTAAGCCACAATGTTGGAGACGATCTGCTGCTTATCACGGTCGGTGTCGATCCCGCGCACAATGGAAATGTCGATCTTGATATACCGGGGCGAGAGCTCCAGCAGGTTCAGCTCGTTGCTGTAGCCGCTGCCGTAGTCATCCAGCGCAAAGGAGCCGGAGAAGCCCGGAACGTTCCGCTTCCGCTCCAGACATGCGTGGTCCAGATCCTCCTGTTCAGTGATCTCCACCACCAGCCGCTTGAGCAGCTCGGGGTAGCGCTGGGTATATTCCTCCACATCCTCATTCGTCAGGCTGACATTGGCGATGGAGTTGATGAAGAGCAGGGCATCGCTCTGGAACAGGCCCTGTGCCTGCATACGCTGGAAGATCGCGCTGGAATGGAACACAGTGATCCGTTCGATCTCATACAGGCGGCCCGTCTCATGGGCCAGCTGCATGACCTGAGCGGGGGAGTGCAGGGTAGGCAGATCGACCCGCATGAGGGCCTCGTAGGCTGCGATCCGGCCGCTGCGGGCAGAGTAGATGGGCTGGAAGTGGTAGGTCACCAGTTCCTCCCGCAGCAGGCGCTCAAAGTCCTGCTGGGTCTGGGCGGCGTATGCCTCCTGATGGTAGCTGCCGATATCAAAATCACACATGCGGCCCTTGTGGGAATGCTTGACCTGATACATGGCAAAGTCGGCATATTTTTTCAGGGTGAGCAGGTCGTGGCCGTCCGTGGGGTACCAGGCGATGCCGCCCGAGATGCTGATGTGCAGCTGCTTGCCGTTGGGCAGGATGGACACGCTGCGCTGCAGGGCGGCACTCAGCAGCTCCAGCTGGGCGCGGAGCTGCTTCTGATCCTGGTAGCCATAGAAGAAGATCAGGAACTCATCGCCCGAAAGGCGGGAGCAGATGGTGTTGGCGGGCGTGTTGGCCGCAAAGCACTGGCCGGTCTGGCGGATGTACTGGTCGCCCCAGTCGTGGCCGTAGGTGTCGTTGATCTGCTTGAGGTTGTCCAGATCCATCATCAGCAGGGCGGCACAGCCCAGCTTTTCGGGCTGCTGGAACAGCGCATCACAGGCGCGGTCAAAGGCACGGCGGCGGTACAGGCCGGTCAGGGTATCGTAATCGCGCTCGTGCTCAATGCGCTGCTGCTCCAGCACCGTGGTGGTCATATCCTCAGCCAGACCCACCTCGGAGGCACTTTCGCCCAGGATATGGGTGACGCGCAGGGTGATGTAGTGGGTGCTGCCGTCGGGCTGGGGGATGGCAAAGACCTTGTTGTTGGCCGGGGACAGGCGGTAGAACCACCGCTGCTCCAGTGTGCCCATCAGGGCGCGGAAAGCCTTTGGCGTGAGCGGATCAGGCTGCTCCTGTGCAAGGCCCAGCATGGAGAAGAAATTGTCAGTCACATAAACGCTGTCATCGCGCAGCTCATAGCCGCCCAGCTCCGCACTGGCCAATTTCATAATGCGCAAAAAGCGGGTGGAGGAGTCCAGCACGTCCTTGCTCAGCTGGGTAAAGGCAGAGGAAAACTGATCCAGCTCCCTGATGCCGGTGGTGGACAGATGCGGGATGGCGGAGGAATCCGCTTCGGCAGCGGCTACCTCAGCCGAGAGCTTGGCAACGGGCCGGGCCAGCCGCCTGCTGATCAGCCAGCTGCAAACAAAGCCAACGGCCAGCGTGATCAGAATGATGAAGGAGAACAGCTGCTGCAGCCGCTGGGCAAAAGCAAAGAGCTGCGCCTCGGGAACAGAGCCCACGAGAAGCCAGTGCTCGCCCGAGAAAGGAGCGTTCCGGCTGTAGAGGTTCAAGGGGGAGACCGAGGCAATGTAGAGGGAATCGTTGAAGAGGTAGCGGCGGGTCAGGGCACTGTGGAGGCGCAGCGTAAGGCTTTCGTCCGCAGAACCCGGCTGCCCGTCGCAGTGGGAACGGAGCACCGGACGCAGCTGCAGTTCAGAGGCAGAGAGCTCCTCCGTATCGGTCACGGCAAGGAAATAGGTGCCGTTGTTCTGCAGCTCAGAGCAGGGCAGATTCTCCCACAGGTAGTCGGCCAGCAGCTCCACGCCGATCACGCCGTAAACGGTGCCGTCCGGCAGGATCAGGGGCTGGCTGTAGGCAATGGCCTCGTGGGTGTCTCCGGGCATCGGATAGGATTGTGAGGTCCAGTGGCCATAATCGGAGGCGGCAAGGCTGGCTCCGTCTTTATAGGCAGCCTGGAAAGGGGGATAAAGGAAGCCACGGTTTCCCAGTGCCCGGTAGCGGATGGTGGGGGACCAGCTGTTGTCCGTGGCAATGGAGAGGGACTGCACCAGCTGGGCCGGTGCCCGCACGAAGGTCAGGTCGGCGTTGCGCTGGGAGGGAGCGGCATCCGGGTCAAGATCCCGCAGGTAGATGGCGGGTATGAGGCTGTCCTGCTTCCGCTTGTCCAGATCATGGGTGTTCAGGATAAGGAACACGCCGGTCACCGACTTGATGCGCAGGGTGCTGATGAGCTCCGGCGCGGCGGCTTCCAGCAGGGGATAGGCCGCGTCGCTGCTGCTGTCCAGCGTGCTCAGGCTGATCTCTCCCTCGTCCAGAAGCTGCTGGGTCAGGCCATTGATGGCATCGGAAAGGCTGGTCAGCTCCTGTGCATCGTGGAAGATGGACTGAAGATACCGGCTGCGGTTGTCCACCTGCATGGCAAGGATATCCTCGGCGTTCTGGTTCAGCTGGGGGCCAAGCCGGGTGGCGTGGGCGGCAAAGGTCAGCAGCAGAATCTCCACCGCCAGCACAGCCAGCAGGGAGAAAAGGATGGTGCCGAAGATAGAATGGCCCGTCTGAGGGGCCTTCTGTCTGTGCGGCTTGCGGTTCTGCATCTGAGGGTCTCTCCTTTTGTGGTTGTTCCAAGGGCATCTCAGTCCGCAAAGGCGCTGAGAGCGGCCAGAGTCTGGTCGTACCAGGCATCAAAACAGGCATCGGTCAGGAACTCGGCTTCGGCTTCTTCGGGGGTCTGCCCGGCAGTCAACCGCTCCATCACTGTGGCACGGTCGGCAGTGACACGGTCCTCCAGGGCGTAATACAGGGTATTGCGGGCGCTCAGGGCAGCCGGGAAGGCATGGGTGGTGTAGAGCTTGCTGCGATCGATGACATCAATGGACAGGCTCAGCACCTTGTGGATACGCTCAGAGACCGTCAGGCCGCTGTTCTCAAGGGCGGACATGCTGTTGGCGGCATAGGTCACGGGCATATAGCCGGACTGCACCGAGAACTGCAGGTTGTTTTCCGGCTGGGTGAACCATTTCAGGAAGGCAACGCAGGCGCTGATCTCGTCCTCGGTGCCCGGGATGACTACCATGCCGGCCCCCTGCTGGGCGGCCACCGGCTCACAGCCCGCAAAGCTGGGGCAGGGCAGCGCGGCCATCTGGATGCCGTGGCTCTCGGTGTCGCTGGTCAGCACCTGGGTGGGGAAGAAGGAAGCACTGGAGGAGGAACCGACATAGGCCAGCAGGCTGCCGGTTTTGATGTCGTCGCTGCGGAACTTGCCGCTGGCACTGCACCAGCCCTTGATGTAGGGGACATAGTAGTTATCCCACAGCTTGCGGAGGGTCGGCTTGTCAAAGTGCAGGGTCATCACGCCGTTCTCGGCATCAAAGATGGTCGTGCCCAGCTCCTGTGCGCCGCAGAGCAGGTAATTGGCCAGCGCGTCGCGGCCATACAGGGCCTTGCCGTCGTTGGGCGCAGCCGTCTGGGCATCGGTCCAGTCGTAGTATTTGTGTGCGGCCTCGTTCAGCCCCTCCACAGTGGAAAGATCCGCATAGGTCACGCCCGTGGCCTCGGCAAAGGGGACAAAGTCGGTGACGTTCAGGTAGAGCAGCTCAGTGGATTTTGCTATGGGAAAGACCTTGAGCTCCCCGTTGTTCATCAGGTCGCCCTCCTCGAGAAACCCGGCGATATAGTCAGACTTCTCTTTTTCGGTCAGGTAGGGGCTCAGGTCAACGGCAAGGCCCATCTGATCCAGCGTAAAGGCGGTGTCTGCGTAGGAGGAGACGATGTTGGGTAGCTTCTCGGCACCCACCTTGCCCTCGGCGGCGGCCAGCACGCTGGTCTCCAGGTCGTTCACGCTGCCCTGACTGGAGCTTTCGACCCGGATGTTCTTCTCTTTGCCCACGGTGGAGTTGAACTGCTCCACCAGCTGGTTGAAGCATTCCAGCTGATCGCCGTTGTAATAGGTCCAGATCGTGATGGTGGTGGGCAGCTTGCTTCGGCCGCAGGCAGTGCCGCCCAGCGCCACGGCGGCGCACAGCAGCAGACTGACGGCAGAACGAAGGATTTGTTTCATTACCTTATCTCTCCCATTCCGACAAAACGGCTCACGGAAAAGCGGCGCGTCCTGTTGTTTCTGAAATGATACCAGACGAAAACATTGTAACACTTTTTCGGGGCGGGGGCTACTGATTTTTGAAAAAACACCCGAAAGCAGACGAAAAAAGAAAGAATCTCTGGCCAGCGCTTCCATTTTTCGTAAAGTCCGGATATAATACAAGCATAAAATACAACAAAAAGAACGGGAGAGCTTATGGCGCAGAAGAAGGACGAGGGCCTGAACGGCAACGAGAAGATCGAACAGGCGGTTTACCAGTTACAGCAGGAGCCCACACAGGAGCAGCTGGCGCATACCCTGACCGTGATCCGTCGGCGGATGCGGGAAAACGGACAGGTCGTGGTGGCGGTGGAGCCGAACCCGGCCGGTGAACAGATGCAGCTGCGGACCCTTCGCACGGCCGATGGGGCCAGCTGGTGGTATGCCTTTACCAGCTTTGAAGAGGAGATGAAGGGCGCGGAAGCGGTGCAGTCCACCTTTCTGGTGGAGCTTGAAAAGCTGTTGGATGCCGCACTGCAGGTGCCGGAGATCCAGGGCATCATCCTGAACCCCTGGAACCGCACCATCCAGCTGGACAAGACCCTGCTCCGGATCATCAAGGGATAAGCACGAAAGGACCCGTCTGCCGCATTTTGGTGCGAGCAGACGGGCCCTTTTTATATGGTAAAGGAAGAAGGAGAATGGCAGATCAGACTGCGTCGGTGCGGTTCTTCTTGAGCAGGCTCAGGATCACGGCACCCACCACGCTGCCAGCGGCCAGAGCCACGCAGTAGAGCAGGGCATGATCGACCACGGGGAACACGAAGATGCCGCCGTGGGGAGCGCGCAGGGCGCAGCCGAAGGTCATGGAGAGGGCACCGGCCAGCGCGGCACCGGCCACACAGCTGGGCAGGACGCGCAGCGGGTCGGCGGCGGCGTAGGGGATGGCACCCTCGGTGACGAAGCACAGGCCCATGACGTAGTTCACGATGCCGTTGCGGCGCTCGTCAGGGGTCCACTTCTTGGGGCAGAAGGTGGTGGAGAGGGCAATCGCGATGGGAGGAACCATGCCGCCCACCATGACAGCAGCCATGACCTCGTAGTTGCCGGAGGCCAGCGCGGCAGTGCCAAAGACGTAGGCCGCCTTGTTGAAGGGGCCGCCCATGTCAATGCTCATCATACCGGCAACGATGGCACCCAGCAGGACTTTGGAGGTGCCGCCCATGGCGTTGAGGCAGTTGGTCATGGCGGTGTTGATCATGCCCATGACCGGGTTGATGCCGCACATCACGGCACCGATGATAAGGATGCCGCCCAGCGGGTAGATCAGCATGGGACGGATGCCGTTCAGGCTGGCGGGGAGCTTTTCGGTGATCTTTTTCAGGAACTCGACCACATAACCGGCCGCGAAACCGGCCAGCAGAGCGGCCAGGAAGCCGCCGGAGATGCCGGTGGTCTCACCGTTGGCAAGGCCTGCAAAGTTGGTGCCGTTCATGGCCAGCACGCCGCCCGCAAAGCCCACGGCCAGACCGGGACGGTCGGCGATGGACATGGCGATGAAGCCTGCCAGAATGGGAAGCATGTAGCCAAAGGCGGCGCTGCCCACCGTCTTGAAGAAGGCGGCGATGGGGGTGTTCATGCCGAAGTTGGAGGGGTCGATGGTGTAATCGTCCAGCAGGAAGGCCAGCGCGATCATAATGCCGCCGCCCACCACAAAGGGCAGCATGTGAGACACGCCGTTCATCAGGTCCTTGTACACCTTGCGGCCAAAGCTGTCGCCGGAGGTCTCCTCCTCGGCAGCGGCGGCACCGCCCTTGGCGTGATACACGGGAACTTCGCCGTGGGCTACCTTTTTCAGCAGCTCCTCGGGCTTGTGGATGCCGTCATCCACCCGGGCAAACAGCACGGGCTTGCCGTCAAAGCGGGCGGTCTCCACATTTTTGTCTGCAGCCACGATGATGCCGTCGCAGGCTGCAATCTCAGCGCGGGTCAGCACGTTCTTGGCACCATCGGAGCCGTTGGTCTCCACCTTTGTGGGCAGGCCCAGCTTGTCACCGGCCTTGGCCAGCGCCTCGGCGGCCATGTAGGTGTGGGCAATGCCGTTGGGGCAGGCGGTCACGGCCAGAATGCGGTAGCCGCTCTGGGGGATGGCCTGCTGGGTGAAGCTCTCCTCACCGAACTGGGTCTCCTCCTGTGCGTCGATGAGGGCAAGGAATTCGGCGGGGGTCCTGGCGGCCTTCAGCTTTTCCACAAAATCCTCGTTCATCAGCATCTGCATCATGCGGGCCAGCATATCCACATGCAGGCTGCCGTTTTCGGGGGCTGCAATGGCAAAGAGCAGGTCGGTCTTGCCGTCATCTTCGGCGTTGTACTGCACCGGGGTGCTCAGACGCAGGGCGGCCAGGCTGGGCCGGGTGACCACATTCGTCTTGGCGTGGGGAACGGTGATGCCGTTGTCCACATAAGTGGAGGCCTCATCCTCCCGGGCGTAGAGCGCTTTCTTGTAGGCTTCTGTGTCGGTGATGTTGCCGTGGGTGGCCTGCAGTTCCACCAGCCGGGAGAGGATCTCGTCCCGGTTGGAGGCCGCGGAATCCAGCTCGATGGACTTTGCGGTGAATAATTCCGTAATGCGCATAAGGGTTCTCCTTTCTATCGTAGCGTCCTCACCCTCTCAGGCCGCTTCGCGTCCAGCTCTCCCGAAGGGAGAGCCCTTGGCAAAACCATCAACATAGCAATGACTGTCAAGACCTCCCACTTTGGGGGAGGTGGCATCGCGTTAGCGATGACGGAGAGGGTGAGCTCGTTAAAGGGTTTCGAACAAGTTCTTAATTTCTTCCCGTTTGGCCAGCCCAAGGCTGAACGCGGTGGCACTGCCGCAGGCGGTGCCCAGCCGGAGGGCCTGCTCATAGCTGCCGCTTTGCAGATAACCTGCCACAAAACCGGCCACCATGCTGTCGCCTGCGCCTACGCTGTTCACGACCTTGCCCTTGGGGCAGCCGATGCGGTGCACCTCGCCGTGCTCATCCACCAGCAGAGCGCCGTTCCCGGCCATGCTCACCAGTACGTTCCGGGCACCCTTTTCCTGCAGGGCGCGGGTGGCGGCGGTGATCTCTTCGTCCGTTTTCAGCTCCCGGCCCACGATCTCGCCCAGCTCGTGATTGTTGGGCTTGATCAGGAAGGGGTGATAGGGGAGGACGTTGACCAGCAGATCCTGGGTGGCATCCACCACGGCCCGCACGCCGTGGCCCTCCAGCCCTGCCAGCAGCCGCTCGTAGGTGTTCTGGGAAAGGCTTTTGGGGATGCTGCCTGCCAGAATGAGGATGTCGTCAGGCTGCAGGGTGTCCAGCTGGGCTTCCAGCTGCTGCATGGCACTTTCCGGGATGCTGGGGCCTGCGCCGTTCAGCTCGGTCTCGGTGCCCGCCTTGATCTTGACGTTGATGCGGGTCATGCCCTCGGCCAGATGGATGAAATCGGTCCGGAGCCCCTGCGCGGCCAGACCACGTTCCAGCCAGGCACCGGTCTCACCGGCCACAAAGCCCAGAGCCACGCTCTCACAGCCCAGCTCCCGGAGCACGCCGGAAACATTGATGCCCTTGCCGCCCAGCACGCAGTCCTCCCCGGCGGCGCGATTCACCTCGCCCACCTCAAGGGGCCTGTCGAGACGGACCACATAATCAATGGCAGGATTGAACGTTACAGTGTAGATCATACCTCGGTCTCCTTTATCAGAGTGTATTGCCGGTATTTGGGGTTGGGGCACCGGTTCGTCAGGATGGCACCGCTGTGCAGATCACAGATGACGGCGGGGTAGACCTGCGCAAATTTGGTGTCGTCCACCAGGAACCACGTCTCCCGCGCCCGGCGGATGACCGCAGCCTTGACGGCGGCCTCCTCGGGGTCTGGGGTAGTGAAGCCGGAATCCAGCGCCACGCCGTTGGCTCCCATGAAGGCTTTGGTGAAATTGTACTGTTGAATGGCAGTCAGCGCAGCTGCCCCGATGATGGCCTCGGTCTGGGGCCGCAGCAGCCCGCCGGGCAGGAACACCCGGCAGCCTTTCTGGGCCAGCAGGCGGGCGTGGGCCACGCCGTTGGTCACATAGCTGGCGTTCAGAGCCAGACCGCTCAGCGCCCGTGCCAGAGCCAGTGTGCTGGAGCCTGCATCCAGATAGATGAAATCTTCCGGCAGGATCAGTTCTGCTGCCGCCTGGGCGATGCTCTGTTTCTGACTGACGGCCAGCTCTTCCTTGGCGGCCATGGTGGGCTCATCGGTGCGGAAGGGGCTGTCCGGCAGGGTGGCCCCGCCGTGCACCTTGTTCAGTTTGCCCTGCTTGTCCAGCTCGTTCAGGTCGCGCCGGATGGTGGACTCGCTTGCGTTCAACGCCTCGCACAACTCCTGTACGGTGGCGGTGCGCTGCCGCGCCAGCAGATCCAGGATCAGGCTGAATCGTTCTTCTGCCAGCATCGGGAACATTCCCCCTTGTTCGATTTATATGATTGATTTTGATTGACGTTGGCGGATTATGACCGCTTTGTACCCTTATTATAGCAAAAAATCAGTCAAAATCAATCAGATTTCGTCAAGTTAGAGCGACAAAATATTGCTCTGTTTTTTGGGCAGGATGCATAAAGAGTGGGATACAACAACAAAAAAGCCGACACTCCACAATGGAATGTCGGCTGAATCTCTCACCGCTTCGGTCTGGCTGTGCCAGCGCCTTGCGGAGCTCTCCTAATAGGGAAGCCAGGAATCACGGTTACTTATTCTGGATGTACTCGTCCATGGCCTTGGCGGCTGCCTTGCCGGCACCCATGGCCTTGATGACGGTGGCGGCACCGGTCACGGCATCGCCGCCGGCATACACGCCGTCACGGCTGGTCTTGCCCTCGTCGCCCTCGGTGACGATGCAGCCGTGCTTGTTGGTCTCCAGACCGGGGGTGGTGGAGCGGATCAGGGGGTTGGGGCTGGTGCCCAGGCTCATGATCACGGTATCCACATCCAGCTCAAACTCGCTGCCCTTCTTTTCAATGGGACGGCGGCGGCCGGAAGCATCGGGCTCACCCAGCTCCATCTCAATGCAGGTGATGGACTTGACGAAGCCTTCGTCGTTGGCGTGGATCTCCACGGGGTTGCACAGGGTCTTGAAGATGATGCCCTCTTCCTCGGCGTGCTCGACCTCCTCCTTACGGGCAGGCAGCTCGGCCATGCCGCGGCGGTAGACGATGTACACGGTCTCGGCACCCAGACGCAGGGCGCTGCGGGCAGCATC
>ENA-ORCP01001917-ORCP01001917.1-human-gut-metagenome-genome-assembly--contig:-NODE-1917-length-17257-cov-5.732887_pt1 | contig 17257 bp, 17 predicted proteins | sample MGYA00242990_ERZ507991 | MGnify/ENA primary metagenome ERZ507991 (study PRJEB26167, sample SAMN06115496) | human gut metagenome | host: Homo sapiens | place: China:Henan | collected 2015-05-07... | reverse complement strand
TGGCTCATCTTCGCTTTCACGAGGCAATTTACTTTTGCTAGATGGTGTTACATACAATCCTTTTTCAATATAACGACAACAAAGCTATCTCTGAAAAAACTTGGGATGCTCTCAAAGCTATCGCCGACAAAGAACTCTCTGACAAGACTCTTTATGTGGTTGACGCTTTCTGCGGAACTAACGCCGACACCCGTCTGGCCGTTCGCTTCGTTATGGAAGTAGCTTGGCAGGCTCACTTCGTTACAAACATGTTCGTTCGCCCCACAGCCGAAGAACTTGCTAACTTCAAACCCGATTTCGTTGTTCTCAACGCTTCAAAAGCCAAAGTTGAAAACTGGAAAGAACTCGGCATCAACTCTGAGACTTGCGTGGCTTTCAGCCTCAAACACCGCATGCAGCTCATCATCAACACCTGGTACGGTGGTGAAATGAAGAAGGGTATGTTCTCAATCATGAACTACTACAATCCTCTCCGCGGCATCGCTTCAATGCACTGCTCGGCCAACACCGACATGCAGGGCGAAAACACCGCTATCTTCTTCGGCCTCTCCGGTACAGGTAAGACCACCCTTTCTACCGACCCCAAACGTAAACTCATCGGCGACGACGAACACGGCTGGGACGACAACGGAGTATTCAACTACGAGGGCGGCTGCTATGCCAAGGTTATCAACCTCGACAAGGAATCTGAGCCTGATATCTACAACGCCATCACTCGCGACGCTCTTCTCGAGAACGTTACAGTTGACCTCGAAGGCAACATCGATTTCGCTGACAAGACTGTCACTGAAAACACCCGTGTAAGCTACCCCATCAACCACATCAACAACATCCAGGTTCCCAGCAAGGGCCCGGCTGCCAAGAATGTGATTTTCCTTTCGGCCGACGCTTTCGGTGTGCTTCCTCCCGTGTCAATCCTCACTCCCGAGCAGACCAAATATTACTTCCTCTCTGGCTTCACCTCGAAACTCGCCGGTACAGAGCGCGGTATCACTGAGCCCACTCCTACCTTCTCGGCTTGCTTCGGCGCAGCATTCCTTTCACTCCACCCCACCAAATACGCTGAAGAACTCGTTAAGCGCATGGAAAAGAGCGGTGCAAAGGCTTACCTCGTGAACACCGGTTGGAACGGTACAGGCAAACGTATCTCTATCAAAGATACCCGTGGTATCATCGACGCTATCCTTGATGGCGCAATCCTCACCGCTCCCACCAAACAGCTCCCCATCTTCGACTTCACCATTCCTACCGAACTGCCCGGTGTTGATCCCAAGATTCTCGATCCCCGCGACACCTACGCTAATCCCGAAGAATGGACCAAGAAAGCCGATAAACTCGCTGAAATGTTCATCAACAACTTCAAGAAGTTTGAGAACCACCCCTTAGGCAAAGCTCTCGTTGCTGCCGGTCCTCACATCTAATTGGAACTTTCCACCATTTCAAATATTGCTTAAAAGGGGCGAGCCCATCGGGTCCGCCCCTTTTTTATGTCTAATTATAATATATTGGGAGTCAGCTAAATGGAGTAGGAACGCGAAATTTCGCGTCCGCCATTATTGGAAGGTATATATTTGAAAATTCATTAATTTGAGAGTGTTGCAAAACCGTTAGACAACAGGGACGTGCCTTTGGCATATTAATCTATCTTGCTGATTATCAATGATACATCCCAAAGGGATGTCCCTACTCTGATGGCGGAATCATAGATTTGCAACACCTTCACCTATCACATTTTTAATGTGATTTAGCTAAAAGGTGTTATAATGGATGCGGGCACGGTCGAATTTGTCTTTGGGCGTAAGGGGAGCCGCGGGATAACCTACCGGTATAATGCTGAGGGGCACTACGTTGGCGGGCAGCTCAAGCAGTTCGCTTATCAGCTTCACGCGTTCATTTACAGGATAGATGCCGCACCACACTGCGCCGAGACCCATGGAGTGGGCGGCCAAAAGGATGTTCTCGCTTACGGCCGACACATCCTGTACCCAGAATTCCTCTCCGGGCTTTTCGGGTGCAATCTCACGGTCGGAGCAAACGGCTATGGCCATCGGTGCCTGGGCTGCCATTTTTATGTTGCAGCAGCGGGAGGCAATGGTGTCAAGTGTCTCGCGATCAGTGATTACTACAAACTGCCAGGGACGCTGGTCGCGTGCCGAAGGGGATGCCATTGCGGCATGCAGCAGCGAGTCAATGGCAGCTTCCGAAACCAGCGAATCAGTGAACTTGCGGCAGCTCGCGCGAGTCATTATGCAGTCGTATGCCTCATTAACCGTAGCGGTTGAGTCGGTGTCGGCGGTTGCTGTAGCCGAGGAGCCCTTGCAATAGAGCCATGTTACGATGCCGAGAGCCGCGGCGAGGACTATGCAGAGAATGCTTGATGTTTTCATTTTGCTATTGTGAGGTAAGTTATTTGGTTTCAATGTTTTGGGAGCAACGGAGGAGGCAGCCTGTGGGGCACACGAAGCGGCAGTAGGGGCGCGGAATGAAAAACGACAGCCCCACGAACACTGCTCCGGCCACAATTACGGCAGTGGCAGCCTCCTGGACCATGAACGCTGTGAACAGTTCATAATCAATCCAATTGGCAATATAGCCGGTCCATAGACAGAGCATCAGCGCCGCCCAAAGCCATTGGCGGAAACCGGTGAGAATCTTCACGGTGCGCGGGCTCAGGTGTAAGCGGTGATTAGGGTTGCACCGCGAGGCAAGTTCCTGAAGCGACCCTAACGGACAAACCCATGCGCAGTAATAGCCCTGCTTGCCGAAAAGCGGATAGATGAACGCCACAATGAGCAGTACCACCGTGATCAGTGATGCCGATGCCCCTAATCCGTTTGACATCAGGCGCAACAAAAGGGTATAGTCCATGAATGTCCCGGTCCAGAAACCGAGCACAGCCACATTGAGAATCTCCTGAACAATGCGGTAGCGGCTATTTTTCACCGTAAGCGGCACCACGGAGGCTAAAAAAATCACTATCAGAGCGGCGTAAAATTCTATGCCCCTATCTTTCTTTGTAGCCGTAACGGACTTGGTTTCATCCGATTCATAATAGCTGAGTCCGGCGCGAACATTGGCTATGAGCGCCTGCGACGAATATGTGGCTCCGGTTACGCCGTCAACCTCTTCGGCCAATGCTTCAGCCGGGGTTTTGCCGGTCCAGCGGTCAAGAATGCCGGAATTGATCACGCGGTTGAAAAATCCGGGCGTTTCAGCGTTTTCAAGCGGTTTTATGGTGGTAACTGTTCCGTTTGAAACCGTTATCTCCACCGGCACCGGACCTGAGTAGCCAGTTACTGAGGGTGCGAGTGTGGATGTGTTTATCGTTACCGAACCGTCATCGTTAACGCTTACGGCTGAGGGCGTTGCAGCGTTTGTGGCCTTGAGGTCGAAGCCGAGCAGACGGCCATCGCGCATCATGGCTGCCGAGGCCATTATCAGGAACACAAAAATGAGTCCGGCAATGTTGGCCGCAACGCGGCTTGTGGTTGAATTTGACATACGGGCTTTGTTTCTGTTTGCTGCAAAATTACAAAAATAATTTAGAATTATTCTTATTAGGCTATAAAATTTCTTATTGAACAGGTAATATTATGTATGGCTATCCTCGGGTCAATAGCTTGACTTAAAGGCATTGAGCGCGGCGTCACTTCAATAATCCTGTCAAAGCCTGCCGCGAGCAATTCATCGCGGTTTTCAACTCTCCCCGCAATGGCAATCACCGAAACCCGGGCCTTTCGCGCCAGATTCATCACTTCCAGGGGTGCCTTTCCGCCGAGTGTCTGGGCGTCAATGCGCCCTTCACCTGTGATGACTAACGATGCCCCCTCGATAGCCTTTTCAAGACCTATGGCTTTGGCCACGAGCGCCGCCCCGCTCTCAGGGCGCGCCCTGCAGAGAGCCATGAGCCCACCGGCCACCCCTCCCGCAGCTCCGGCACCGCGCATGTTGCTGATGTCGGTTCCGGTGGCCCCGCGGATTACTTCGGCAAAATGTTGCATCCCCTTGTCGAGACGCTCAATCGTCGCTTCATCCGCACCCTTCTGAGCCGCAAAAACGTAGGCCGCTCCCCGTAGGCCGCAGAATGGTGCGTCAACGTCGCAAGCCACTGACACCAAGGTATCTTTTAATTCAGGAATCACCCCCGAGGAGTCAATCTCGGTTATTCTTTCAAGCTCATCGCCGCAACCTCTGAGGCGATTGCCCTGCGAGTCAAGGAAGCGAAATCCCAAAGCCGAGAGCATCCCCGTGGCGCAGTCGTTCGTGGCGCTTCCGCCAACGCAAATCACCGCCCTCCGGCAGCCATGCTTCAGCGCATCGACAAGCAGCAGGCCGGTGCCGTAAGTGGTTGCGAGCAGCGGATTTCGCTCATCCTCGCGCAGCAGAGTCAACCCCGAGGCTGCCGCAAGCTCAACGAATGCAGTGCCTTGGCCGTCAATGGCGTATGAGGCTTCAATCGGTCGCATAAGCGGGTCGGCGGCAGCGGCCGAAATCATCCTGCCGCCGCTGCATTGCACCACGGTCTCGGCTGTCCCTTCGCCGCCGTCGGCCATGGCGAGTTTCACCACTTCGGTCCCGGCCGGAAAAGCGGCAGCAACAGCGTCGGCTACCTCACGCGCCGTGAGGCATCCCTTGAACGAATCACTTGCCACAACTATTTTCTGAAACATACTCTGCTTTTTCCCGCAAAAATAATCAAATCATTCCACAGTCCGAAAAGTTTTTTTGGGCGAAACGGCTAAATCAGTTAACTTTGTAGACCTATAATATCCTCTCAGATGAAGCCGATATTCATATTAGGTTTTATGGGCTGCGGCAAGTCCACTCTCGGTCGCGCCCTCGCCCGGGCCACCGGAAAGCAGTTCATTGATCTCGACAATTATATCGAGCAGCGTTTCCATGCCAATGTGCGCGACATCTTCGCCTCTCGCGGCGAGGACGGATTTCGCGATGTTGAGCGCCGCATGCTCCTGGAGGTAAGCGATTTTGAGGACGTGATAGTGGCCTGCGGCGGAGGTACTCCATGCTTTTTTGACAATATGGAGCGCATGAATGCCGCGGGGCTTACCGTGTGGCTCACGGCCACCCCCGAAACGCTTCACCGCCGTCTGTGCCTTGGACGCCATCGGCGCCCGCTGATAGCTAAAAAAACCGATGATGAACTCCGGCAGTACATTGGCGAGACTGTGGCCGCGCGTTCACCTTTTTATTCTCAGGCCGCTTCAACTTTTTCCGGCGACCGGCTCGATGATCAAGCACAAATCGATGAGTCTGTCGGCCTCTTCATTGAAAAATACGGACTATGATTTCCTCTCCAGAAACAGTAAACACTCCGCAGGAGCAGCCGGCCGCAGTGGCTTCGCGCCGCCGCCTGTTCAGTATCGGTCTTCCCGCCAACCTTGATGCGGCCGAGCGCCGGTTTCCGCTCACTCCTGAAGGGGCGAGAACGCTTATCGACCAGGGCTTCGCAATAAAAATGGAACGCGGGGCCTCGGCAACAATCCACTACACTGACAATCAGTATGCCACCGAAGGGGTGAGAATAGTTGACCGCACCGAAGCTTTCGGTGCCGACATTGTGATTCATCTCGCGCCGCTCACACCGGCCGATGTCAAGAAACTTCGCCGCGGTGCCATGCTTCTCACTCTGATGAATGCCGGCCGCATGACGTGCGATACTCTTCAGGCTCTCCTTGACCGCCACGTCATAACCTTGGATATGAACCTGATAAAGGACGACCGCGGCAACTATCCTTTCGGCGATATTCTTGAGGAAATCGATGGCCGCGCCGCCATGGCGCGAGCATCATCCTTTTTGGCCGATTCAGTGCATGGCAAAGGCATCCTCATGGGGGGTGTGGCGGGCGTAGGTCCCTGCGAGGTTACGATAATAGGGAGCGGCATCGCCGCCTCCTCGGCAGCTCGGTCGGCCATGGGTGCCGGGGCGCTCGTGAGGATGTTTGATCATGACGTCTACCGCCTGCGTGAGGCCACTCGCACCCTCGGACCCGGCGTGGTGGCCTCCGCAATGCATCCGCGCGTGCTCACAAATGCACTCCGCACAGCCGACGTCGTGGTCTACACCAATGTGACCCCCATGCCCGTGTTCGATGCCGAAACCATAGGAATGATGAAACGGGGCGTCATAATCTTTGACCTGACGCCTTGTCCCGGAAAGGCTTTCGTTTCGCTTCCCACCATTGACCTCGCCGTAGCTTCGCCGCTCGACAATTCGCCAACCGAAGTGTCGCGCGCATGCTATGTCAATGCCGGAAGCGCCGCCGCCCGAACCGCCGCAATGGCTCTGAGCAACACGTTTGCCACAATGTTCCGCCGCATAGTCGACAGCGAGGGAGTGTCAAACGCCCTCAATCTCTACCCCGGGCTGCAATGTGCCGCCCTCACCTTTCTCGGAAAAATAGTCAGCACCCGTCTGGCCGAAGCCTTTGGGCGCCGGAGCGTTGACCTTCGTATATTCCTCACATTATCCTGATGGCACGGCAGAAACGGAAATTCTATGTTGTGTGGGCCGGATATTCCCCCGGCGTCTACGACTCCTGGGAGGAGTGCAAGCTTCAGACCGACGGCTTTAAAGGAGCGCGCTACAAAAGTTTTGATTCGCAGCTGGAGGCCGTAATGGCCTATCGCGGCAACCCCGAGGACCATCTCAAACTATTCCGCGCTATGGGCGAGTCAAAGAAGCCCATTGTGAACTATGCGGCTATTCCCGAGATTGTGCCGGGTGCCATAGCCGTCGATGCCGCGTGCAGCCATAATCCCGGTCCCGTGGAGTATCAGGGCGTGGACGTGGCCACCGGAAAACGCCTCTTCCACGTTGGTCCGCTCGAGGGAGGCTCCAACAACATGGGCGAGTTCTTGGCTATTGTCCATGCGCTCGCTATGCTCACCAATGCCGGACGCGGCGATGTGACAATCTATTCCGATTCGCGCACGGCCATGGCATGGGTGCGCAACCGTCACGCCAAGACCACCATTGCTCCCACGCCCGAAAACGCCCGCATACGCGAGCTCGTGGCACGCGCCGAAGCATGGCTGCAGACCCACACGCCCACCAACCGCATCCTCAAATGGAAAACCGAAAAGTGGGGCGAAATCCCCGCCGACTTCGGCCGCAAATAGCCTCCTGCAATAATCTCTGATTGGCAGATACTTGTAGGGCTGAAATGCGCGAGCATCCAATGTTGTCGCCATCGGCGACATTTGAGAAGTAGGCCACTGCAAGGTGGCTAACCAAAGATATGGCCTCACGGCCAATTTTTTGAAACAATTACAGCCGTTCGCTTGTTTTGTTCGCTGAAACTTCGTAACTTGCAGCCGAAAAACCAATTGACGTCGCGCAATACCATGGAAAATCGTTATCTCCGCAATGTAGGGCCATCCCTTTGGGATGGAGCAAACGCCCTTCACCATCCGGGCAACGTCCGGGCTGTTGTGAGCGATGCCGACAGCGTTGAGCAGGTGAACCACTACTATCCGTTCGGCATCCTCATGGGCGAGAGCCGCGGAGGCGACGTTCAGCGCCGCAAGTTCGGCGGCAAGGAGCTGGACCGCGAGTGGGGACTCGACCTCTTCGACTTCGAGGCGCGCCGCTTCGACGGCATGCGCTTCACCCAGCCCGACCCCCTGGCAGAGAAATACCCCGACACCTCCCCATACGCCTTCTGCCTCAACAACCCCCTCCGGAACATTGACCAACATGGCGACAGCGTCTGCGTATTACTGGCCTATAACGGAGCAAGCTCGCTTAGCTCTGAAGCTGCTACCTATGGTCACATGGCTATTCTAATTCAAAATGAACAGGGCAAATGGGCATTATGGTCAAAAAACGGCACGAACCAAAGCAGCGGCTCTTATGGGGAATCTCCTGACTCCGGCGAGCATACAGATGATGAAGGGACACAACTATTTGATAGTCCTCGGGATTTTCTATCTACTCCCGACAATTTAAATGCCGGAACGGGCCAATATACAGAAGGTTATGTCATACCCACAACTAAGGAACAAGACCGCAAGGCTGAGGCGAAATTCAGAGAGATGCTTAAGTCAAAATACATGGTATTAGATTTAGGTTTAACAGACTGGGGCGGCGTCAATTGTGCAGGGTCAGTGCAAAGGACTTTGAAAGCGATAGGTTTAAATCCTGGTTTTACCGGGCGCAATTCAATCTTCCAAATTGAGCCAAGAGACATTTATAAAAATATAAAGTCCCGAAACAAGGCAGGATATGTTGTAAAACCCAAAAGGAAATAGAAATGAATGCTGATAAATTTTTGAAAATATTCGTTCTCGGTGCTCCAACCATTGTAATAGCTTATATGGCTTTTTGCCACTTAACTTATGACCGCGAGCAGGACATTTATGCTGAATCCAAAAATGAATCGATAGAATCAGGCGCTTTTATAGAAGATTATTGCATAATTAGCGATACCGTATGGGTTGTTAAAGGCGAGAAATGCGTTATTCCTGTGCCCAAATTCGCGTTCATTGAAAAGAAAAGACAGTACAGGCAGGAATCTGGATTATTACAATACTTTAAGACCACAATTGACACTGCCTATAGATTCACTTTGATTTATCCAAAACTATCACCCAAAGATTTTGATTTATATGTGCGGAACTATCCCATGCCGGTAAGACACTTCGAGAATGCGGTAGTAGCTTCCAAGTTATATTATAATATGGTTCCTGACACAGTTCACACCATAATAAGAGATGGTTACTCAGGTCAATATGAAGTAATCGCATTGAAAAAGAAAAAGATGTGCACGGCTAATCATTCAAAAATGGTCAGACAAATTATATATGTCGATTCTCTTTGGAGACGTTCGCGAATGTAAAAACAATATCAAATTCAGAAATATGAGAGTCAATCCTATGGTAAAGCTCGGCATTACCTTTTTCCTGAAATTCTACTGCATGACATTGTTGATTTTGACGGTAGCATCTGCTTTGTTTATTGGACCCTACGCTTTTTTTGTAGCTCTATTTGCATTTTATTTCTTGCCCGGTATTACGTTGCTTTACATGTTTTTTGCACTGACAATGTATAAGAAAAATTTGAGCAAATTCATAGCGTATGATTATACATACATTTTTTGGTTCAGCATATTGTACACAGCAACATTTATCCTGTTTGCTCTTACAGATATTATAATTGGTGTGACAATTGGAGATAGTGAATTATTATCTAAGGGATATAACTTTATTATGATTATACAGTTAATCATTTGGCAGATTCTGCCTCCTACGATATTGTATCTGTATTTCCGCCGAAGAAAAAAGAGAGGCATCCCAGAGGACATCTTCGAAGGCATGGATCTTGATTAGAGGCTCAAATCCCTAAAGAGTAAAAATGCACAGAGGGTGTTGAAAACCGTTAGACAGGAGGGATGTGCCTTTGGCACGTCAATCTATCTTGCTGATTACCAATGATACATCCCAAAGGGATGTCCCTACTTGATGGCGGAATCATAGATTTGCAACACCCTTACTGCAAATTTTAATTAATTTTAGAGGAGAGGTTTACAGCCGTTCGCTTGGTTTGTTCGCTGAAACTTCGTAACTTGCAGCCGAAAAACCAATTGACGCCGCGCAATATCATGGAAAATCGTTATCTCCGCAATGTAGGGCCATCCCTTTGGGATGGAGCAAAAGCCTCTCACTATCCGGGCAACGTCCGGGCGGTGGTGAACGATGCCGACAGCGTGGAGCAGGTGAACCACTACTATCCGTTCGGCATCCTCATGGGCGAGAGCCGGGGCGGCGACGTTGATTAACCCTTAATATCATTTATATGAATCGTTGCTATTTTAAGATATTTATTTTTATAACAATCCTTTGCTTATCCTCATTTTCCTGTAAATCTTCGCAAAATGACCACAGGAAAGACGCTGAGAATAGGCCTGCAAAAATAAGCCTTAGCCATGACATGAGGATTGACAGTATGTATGTTTCATTGACTGATTTAGATTATAAACTTGAATTTTCAAACACCAAGATATATCCCGACAGCTCGATAAGAGTTTTATGGGCTTTTCCCAGAGACGGCGATTGGAACGATACCTATGTAGTAAATGAACTCTCCGATTCCGTAGCAAAACGGATTTTAAAACTTGTTGAGGGACTGATGATAGAAAAGACTATTCCTTTAAGAGTCAAAGATATTCCTTCAGACTTATGCTACAGTAATTCAAATATGTATCTTTTAACGGTAACGCTTTTTGAAAATGGTAATAAGCATGTCTACTCGGAAGATATATCTTGGAATGTACCAAGAAGGGTGATTGAGAATAGTAAAGAACTTTTTGAGTTGTTCCACTATTTAACGGAAGGCAGACATTATCAGTTTCGCCGTGAATGAAATTCATTTATTTCCACTTCACTTGGCGCACTTCCTCCGGATGGGTGACGGCTCGAAGAGTCGGCGGGATTACCAACTACCACCTTGATGAGGCCATTAGGCCGAATTAGGTGGGGTGAAGGCATGATAAAACAGCCTGGCTTGGAGAGGCAGCACAAAGCAATGCGGCAGGAATCGCCGTGCAGACTCCACCGAGTTTGATTTGCAGCGCCGTATCTACGAGGGTGTTGCAAATCTATGATTCCGCCATCAGAGTAGGGACATCCCTTTGGGATGTATCATTGGTAATCAGCAAGATAGATTAACGTGCCAAAGGCACGTCCCTACTGTCTAACGGTTTTGCAATACCCTCCGAGCATATTAGGCCACGCGCGAGCGTAAAGGTGGGGAGGATTGGTGCAGACTCCGGCGAAAAGACCGAGGAGGGTTATTTCTTTTCGGACTGCTGCTTGAGAAGGTCGCGGATTTCGGTGAGCAGAATCTCCTCTTTGGTGGGTTCGGGCACGGGGGCCGGTTTGGCTTCCTCTTTCTTTTTGAACTTAACTATAACCCTGAGAGCCATGAAGATACTGAATGCTATGATAAGGAAGTCGACAATGTTCTGGATGAACACACCGTAGTTGATGGCCACCTCCTGCACGGCTGCCACGCCGGGAGCTGCATCCTTGGCATGAACAATCACGTAGCGCAGGTTTTTGAGGCCGTCGCCGCCTGTCATAAGGGAAACAACCGGCATTATGATGTCATTGACAAGTGAGCTTACGATGGCTCCGAAAGCACCGCCTACAATAACGCCGACAGCCATGTCGATAATGTTGCCTTTCATGGCAAACTCTTTGAAATCTTTGAGGAACGACATAATCTTATAATGTTTAAAATATGAATTTTGGTTATCCCGGAAAAGTTCCGGCATAAAAGAAACATGGTCAATTGACCGAATGTTTTGACAAAGATACGGAAAAAAGCTTGCAACTGACTGCAAAAGATGCTATTTTTGCGGCAACAAATCTATTTTCCCATGAAAATTTTCAGTGCATTCCTTTTTGTGTTATCGCTTTGCTCTGCGATTTCTGCGGCTTGGGCGGCTAAGTCGGTCGACATTGTGCCGCGCCCGGCTTCCATGACTCTTTCCGATGGCTATTACGCTGTGCCGCAGCGCATTGAAGTTGATGCTGAGTGCAAGCAGAGCCGTCCTTTGGCTAAGGAGATGGTCAAGGGTCTGCGTATGGCCGGTTACGATGCCTTGTTCGGGAAGTCGGCCAACGCCATAGCCGTAACCTTCTCAGCCGATGCTCCGGAGGAGGGCTATAGGCTGGCAATCAGCGATAAAGGTGTTGCCGTGGAGGCTTCATCGGCAACAGGAGCCTATTATGCCGCGCAGACTCTCGCGCAACTCCTGACGCAGTCGCCCGATCGCCGACTGCCATTCTGCACCATTGACGATGCTCCCCGCATGGCCTATCGCGGTCTGATGCTCGATGTGGTGCGCAACTATATTGAACCCTCTGAAATAAAGAAGTTTATAGATGTAGCTTCGCGCCTGAAAATCAATAATCTCCACCTCCATCTCACCGACGACAACGGCTGGCGGCTTGAGATAAAGAAATATCCCCGTCTCACCGAGGTGGGTGCATGGCGTGTTGACCGTCCCGAACTCTTTCCTGGCCGACTGAATCAGCGCGACCCGTCGGAGCCGACTCCCGTTGGCGGTTTCTACACGCAAGGGGAGATGCGCGACATTGTGCGCTATGCTGCCGAACGTCACGTGAACATAATTCCCGAAATAGAGATGCCGGCTCATTCCGTTGCTGCAATTGCCTCCTATCCCAATCTCGCCTGTCCGGTCAACGACAAATTCGTGGGCGTGTTCCCCGGTATCGGCGGCAAAGATGCGGCCATTATAATGTGTGCCGGAAATGATGATGTCTATCGTTTCTATGAGAATGTTATTGGGGAAGTTACCGATATTTTCCCCTCAAAGATGATAAATATTGGCGGCGATGAGGCCAACAAGCGTCTTTGGGAGCAATGCCCTCTGTGTCAGGAACGTATTGCTCGCGAAGGGCTTAAGGACTGTGAGGAGCTTCAGGGCTATTTCATGGACCGCATCAATGCATTTCTCCGTTCCAAGGGGCGCACCGCAATGGGGTGGGATGAAGTGACTTACGGTAGCCCCAAGGAGGATATCGTGGTTCTCGGATGGCAGGGCGACGGCTCTACCGCCTCGGAATATTCGCGCCGCACAGGCCGTAAGTTCATCATGACTCCCGCGCTTGTCACCTATCTCATTCGTTACCAAGGTCCTCAATGGTTTGAACCGTTCACATATTTCGGTAACAACACCATTTCGGGCATTTACAATTACGAGCCGGTGAAATCCGACTGGACCTCGCAGATGGAGCGCGATATGCTTGGCATTCAAGGCTCGCTCTGGAGCGAATTCTGCTCCTCGGCAGCCGACATGCAATATCTCGTTTTCCCGCGCCTGCTCGCCGTGGCCGACCTGGCCTGGCGTCCGAAAGGTACGTCGGACATCGGCTCATTCTTTCGTGCGGTCGATGGCTTCCTTCCCGTGCTCGACAGCCTCGGGGTCGGTCACGCCTCCTCTATGTGGAACATTCAGCACACCGCGCGCCCCGCGGGACAAGGCTCTGTAACCGTGGAGCTTACCTGCGAGCGCCCCGATGCCGAAATACGCTATTCTCTTTCCGACTCAACCTTTGCCGATAGCCATGCCTATACCGAGCCGCTCACTTTCAGCAGCGATGCAACTCTCTATGCCTCAACCTTCAGTGACGGAGTGAAGATGGGGCGCACTCTCGCGCTTCCCGTCAGATTCAACAAAGCCACCGGGCGCACCGTCACAGCCGAAAACTGCCGCAACAATCTCGCACCGGTGCTCACAAACGGCGTGCGCGGCAGCAATCGCAATTCCGATTTCGAGTGGGCCGGATGGTGGAACGCTGACCCGCAGTTCACCCTTGATTTGGGTGCCATCGAACCGATTAACAGCGTGAAACTCGGCGTATTGGTCAACAGCGACATTTGCGTGGCCGCCCCGCTGGGATTCTATCTCTACTGCTCCGATGATGGCAACAGTTTCCACTGCGTTGCCCGGCAATCGGTCAGCCCCGAGGAGGTATTTGCCCATCCGGCCCGGATTATGGATATTGACTTCTCCCTCCCCGCCGACACACGCGCCCGCTACCTTAAAGTGAAAGCAATGTCGCCCGGCGCCATCCCCGACGGAATGGCCCGAGAGGGGGCGCAGACATGGATCTGTTTCGATGAAATAACGGTGAATTAGAGCACTCCCAGCTCCACATGCGCCGCAACGCGCTCAATTATAGCGTCTTTATGGTCCTTTTCCGGCTTGAAATCCACCTTGAGGTTCACGCCGAAAAAGCGGCCGAACGTCTGCCAGAACGTGGCGCGGAACGAGCCTAAGAAAGCCTTGATGATGTTGAATCCCGATTGGTTCGTTTCCCTCTTTATAAGCTTGCAGAGCATATTGGCCTGATTCTTTGAGAATTTTTTCAACACAGGCTTATACTGCTCGAATATGGCCGATTCCATGCGCTTCAGGTAAGCCTCGCGCTCCTTCACTGAGGGGAAAGTCTCGATATATTCGTAGGTCTCCAGCAGTGTTGAGCATATAAGTTTTGCGTAGGGCAGCGTAAGCTTTACGTCCCTCACCGTGCGCCAGTAGAATTCCTCCTCCTTTTTGTTCTTGAAAATGAGGGGAGGGTAGCACACAACGTCGTTGAGCACAATCATCGTCACCTCCTCGCCGTTCATCTCCGTCACGTAGTAGCCTCGTGTGGCGCGTATGCGGCCGTCGCCCGGCTCCGGAATGTCGAGCAGCGCAGGTTCAGCAGCCGCTGCCCTTGGAGCGGCGGAGAGTAGGAGTAGAGAGAGAATTATGAATAGTTTCAAGCGCAAATCTATATTTCTATTATATACTAAACGGTTTGAGAGGCAAAAGATTGTGTGTGTCCGCCACTTATTTCTTGGGAGGGTAGTCGAGCGTGTAGTGGAGGCCGCGCGATTCGTGACGCTCCTTGGCCTGACGCATAATCAGGTAGCCCACGTTGATAATGTTGCGCAGCTCGCATATTTCGCGAGAGGCTTTTGAGCGCTTGAACAGTTTCTCGGTCTCTTCGTACAGTATGTCCAGGCGGTTCCAGGCGCGGTCAAGTCGCAGATTGCTGCGCACAATACCAACGTAAGTGCTCATTATCTGGTTCACTTCGCGCATGCTCTGCGTTATCAGCACCATCTCCTCCGGATGCGAGGTGCCTTCATCGTTCCAGTCGGGCACATCGGTGCGTATGTCGTAATGTTCAAGCTGCTGCGAGGCGTGGCGGGCTGCCGCGTCGGCATACACAACGGCTTCAATCAGCGAATTCGAAGCCAGGCGGTTGCCGCCATGAAGACCGGTGCATGAGCATTCGCCCACGGCATAGAGGCGTTTGATGGATGATTCGCCGTTGAGGTCAACCTTTATGCCTCCGCAGAGGTAGTGGGCGGCCGGTGCCACCGGAATATAATCCTTGGTGATGTCTATGCCGAGTGAGAGGCATTTGGCATAGATGTTCGGGAAATGATGTTTGGTCTCCTCGGGGTCTTTGTGGGTCACGTCGAGATACACGTGGTCGGCGCCCGCGAGTTTCATTTCCGTATCGATGGCGCGGGCCACTATGTCGCGCGGTGCCAGCGACAGGCGCGGGTCGTACTTCTGCATGAACTCCTCACCCTTGATGTTGCGCAACACGGCTCCGTAGCCGCGCATAGCCTCGGTGATGAGGAATGATGGGCGGTCGCCCGGATGGAACAGCGCCGTGGGGTGGAACTGCACGAACTCCATGTCCTGCACTGTTCCTTTGGCGCGGTAAACCATGGCTATGCCGTCGCCCGTGGCCACGAGCGGGTTGGTCGTGGTGGTGTAGACGGCGCCTATGCCGCCGGTGGCAATGAGCGTGACGCGCGACAGGAATTTATCCACCGCCCCCGTCTCGCCGTTGAGAATATATGCCCCGTAGCAGGTTATGTCCTTGGTGCGGCGGGTAACTATCTTGCCTAAATGATGCTGAGTGATTATCTCTATCGCAAAATGATTCTCGTACAGGTCAATGTAAGGCGACGTTTTGACGGCCTCAATCAGTCCGCGCTGAATCTCGAATCCGGTGTTGTCGGCGTGGTGCAGTATGCGGAATTCCGAGTGGCCTCCCTCGCGGTGAAGGTCGAAGGTGCCGTCCTCCTTGCGGTCAAAGTTTACTCCCCATTCAAGCAGCTGCTTGATTTGCTCCGGAGCATTTGTCACAACCTTCTCAACGGCCTTGATGTCGCTGAGATAGTCGCCCGCAATCATTGTGTCCTCTATATGTTTTGAAAAATCATCTACCTCAAGGTTTGTCACAGAGGCCACGCCGCCCTGAGCCAGCGCCGTATTAGCCTCGTCGATAGATGTTTTGCACACCAGGGCCACACGTTTGTCGGGTCCTGCAACTTTCAGAGCGAAACTCATGCCGGCTATGCCTGAGCCGATCACAAGATAGTCATATTCACGTGTCATTGCAAGAAATTTGGTTCTTGCCGCAAAATTACTCAATAATCAAGAAAAAACAGCCCCTTAGGCGCTATTTTTTTCTTGCGCTTGCCTAGATTGGTGAGCACCATGCCGCCGATTATGATGAGCATCGCCGCAACCTGTACCCACTTCAGCTTGTCAATCCCTATCATCACAGCTGAAATGGTGGCAAACACCGGAATCAGATACTGGTAAAGCGACACGAGTTCCGAACCTATGTCCTTGATGGCCGGTTGCACCAGGAAATAGGCTATGAAGGTTGGGCACAGCAGAATGAACCCAATCTCCAGCCAGGGGCGCCAGTCGGTGGTGTGGACAATCGCCATCTCCTGCATCCCGGGAACGAGGAACAGCGCCGGAACGGCTGCGAACAGAAACACCCATCGCAGCATTGTCACGGGGCGGTAAGTGTGCGAAGGTCCTTCGAGAATCACCAGATAGAAGGCATAGCAGAGCGTTGAGGCTAATGCGAGCAGGTCGCCTAACAGATTGTCGGATCCGTTCTTGCCGCTCTGACCGTCGAGAATCACAATCACCGCGCCCACAAACGACACCGCCACGCCCGCATATTCCAGCCACGACGGTCTCCGCTTCTGAAAGATAACTCCTATCAGAATCACGAACATAGGCGGCAGCGTCATTATGATTGACACGTCAATAGGGTTCGCGTAGGCAAGCGATTTGACAAAAAGAAAAATGAACAGAAACAACCCTACCACACCACCGAGAGCGAGCTTCGGCCAGTCGGTGCGCGCTATTCGTTCCGTTTTCACGCAGAGCGACGCCAACCAGAAAAGCACGCAGCCTCCTATGAGCCTCACGGCCGACACACCCTCCGACGTCATCCACTCCGGGATAAGCACCTTGGTCACAGTCACATTCAGCCCCCAGAACAGCGAGGCAAGCAGTATGCAAGCATTGCCGGCTATAAAGCCGCCACTCAATTTATTCTTCATACTCAAAAAGATTACCACAACTACAACGTTCCCGCCCCTCCTAAAGGTTCTGCCAAAGGCAGAAATTACGCGAAGCCCCCGCCCGAAGCGCATCAGCGCGAGCGCGGGGTAAAAGCCATGACTCCCGCGTAGCCGTTTGTTCTCGGGCATTTTTATTAGTTTGTGTATGGTTGCAATTGGCTGGAAGCCATTACTTTGAATAGCCGCGGACGCAGTCCGTGGAGATAGCGAGAGGCGAAATCAACCCCGGAGCGTTCTAGTGGTCGGAAGACAAGGTCATTTTCATGAGTCTGTCCCTTAGTCGCTTAATCTCATGGTCCTGCTCTCTGG
>ENA-ORCP01001915-ORCP01001915.1-human-gut-metagenome-genome-assembly--contig:-NODE-1915-length-17265-cov-5.676635_pt1 | contig 17265 bp, 21 predicted proteins | sample MGYA00242990_ERZ507991 | MGnify/ENA primary metagenome ERZ507991 (study PRJEB26167, sample SAMN06115496) | human gut metagenome | host: Homo sapiens | place: China:Henan | collected 2015-05-07... | reverse complement strand
AGGCTTGACCGAAACTTTAAGTGTTTTTGCGCTGTTACTTTTGTTTCGCTCATCGGGTTTTGTGCTATGCTTACGACCGCGGCGGCTTGCTATCCCCCGATTTTCAGCAAACTTTATGCCGCCGCCCTAATAAAAATATAAAAATCAACGCAAAAAAGACTGCTACAGATCACTCCGCAGCAGCCCTTTGCTTTAATTTTTTATGCTGTTATGACTTGATGCCTGCCTTATATGCGCTGATCATTTTCTTTACCATCTGACCACCGACTGAGCCTGCTTCACGGGATGTGAGATCGCCGTTATAGCCGTTCTTGAGGTTTACGCCTACTTCGCTTGCTGCTTCCATCTTAAATCTTTCGAGGGTATCTCTGCCCTGCTGTGTTGTTACATCTTTCATAATATTTTCTCCTTAGTGAATTGTTTTTTATTATCGGATCGCTTTTTGCAAATCCGTTTGTTTGGGGTTTGCAGTAATATTATAAGCGGAGAATTTTATATTATAACAGGTAATTTTTGCGGGCGGTTTTTGTGGTATTTTGTTATGATCTGTGTTATAATAAGACAGATCAAAAAAATTTTCAGAGGTGCGCTATGGAAAATCAGTTCTATTCTATGCTTTCAAGAATGAAGCTCATCAGCAGATGGGGTCTTATGCGAAACACTTTCAGCGAAAATATTTCCGAACACAGTCTTGAAACCGCTATGCTCGCTCATTGTCTTGCCGTTATCCGCAATACATATTTCGGCGGAAATGTCAATGCGGAACGCTGTGCGCTGCTCGGCATTTTTCACGATGTTACCGAAATAATCACGGGCGATCTTCCCACTCCCGTAAAATACGGCAGCAGCGAGATAAGGTCAGCTTACAGAGAAGTTGAGGACAACGCTAAGGATCGTATGATAAAAATGCTCCCAAAAGAAATGCAGCCCCAATTCCGTCCGCTGCTTTCTCCCGAGGCTGACTGCTCTGAGGAGGAAAAGGAGCTCTGGCGGCTTGTCAAGGCTGCGGATAAGCTTTCTGCGCTGATTAAATGCATTGAGGAACGTTCAATGGGCAACAGTGATTTCGTCAGTGCTGAGCGTTCTTCACTTCAGTCGCTAAAGGATATGAAGCTGCCTGAGGTAAATTATTTTATTGAGAATTTCCTCCCAAGCTACGGAAAAACTCTGGACGAACAGACGAAATAACTGTTATTTATGGTACTTTCCGCCGCTGTTTATCTGAAACGCACGGTAAAGCTGTTCAAGCAGCATCACTCTTGCAAGCTGGTGGGGGAATGTCATTTCCGACATCGAAAGCTTAAAGTCGGACATTGCTTTTATTTCGTCGGCGATACCGAATGAGCTTCCGATAACGATATTGACGGTACTTTTCCCGTCAACGGATATTTTTTCGAGCTTTTCCGCAAATTTTACTGAGGAAAGCTGTTTTCCTTCAATACACATAGTAATATTATAGCAGCTGTTTCCGCTAAGTAAACTCATCATAGCCTTGCCCTCGTTGGACAGGGCTGTTTTTATTTCCTTTTCCGACGGTGAATCGGGCAGGCGGCTTTCGTTCAGCTCAACTATATTAAGCTTGCAGAATGCCTGCAGACGCTTTTGATATTCTGCACAGGCATCACGCAGGTAGCTTTCCTTTAATTTTCCGACTGTGATAAGATTTACGTTAAGCATTTGCTTCTCCTTAAAATGAAATGAAAAGTCCCTCTGTTTCAACGGGTGCAACGGTAAGGATATAGTCCGTGTTGCGTTTGAAGCTGCCTAAGTGGCTGACGACTGTGCTTTCGGCAATTGCGGGAGTGTTGTTCTCCTGAGAAAGATGTCCGAGGATAAGACGTGTTGTACCGCTTTCCACAAGCCTTGCGGCAAATTTTCCGCTGTCGTCATTTGAAAGATGTCCGCTGCCGGATAAAATTCTCGCTTTGAGATAGTATGCATATGTGCCGTTGCGCAGCATTTCAACATCGTAATTTGCTTCGAGGAGAACTGCGTCAGAGCCGAGGAGATTTTCCTCTACGGTATCGGTCACCTTTCCGAGATCGGTGCAGACTGCACATTTTTTACCGTCCTCAAATGTGACAGTATAGCCGCAGGATTCTTTTGTATCGTGCATTGTGCAGAAGCATTTTACGGTCATTCCGTTCAGCTCAACGGATCCTTTCAGTTCGATCCCGCAGCCGTTAAGGTTATCTTCCAGCACATCAAGGGTATACGACTGTGCGTAAACAGGTATACCTTTCTTTTTTGTCAGTATGGAAAGACCTTTTGTATGGTCGGAATGTTCGTGGGTTATAAAAACGGCTTTTACGTTGTCTATTGACAGGTCGTTCCGTTCAAGAGCTTTACAGAGCCTTGTATATGAAACACCGTCATCAATAAGTATGCCGTTTTCTTTTGAACCTATGTATGTACAGTTTCCTTTGCTTGAAGAAAAAAGAGGATAAATTCTCGCCAAAGATAAGACCTCCGAAAAAAGTATAATTTATTATATCATACTTTAAAAGCATTGTCTATGATATTGAAATTTTCAGATAAAAAATAATGAAATGACGGCTATGCTGAAGAGCTTGAAAAGGATATGCTCCTTTCCGAAAATACCGAACTGTAAAAAAACGGGACTTGCAGCTTATTGAAACTGCAAGTCCCGTTGACTTTGGTGCGGTTATGCTCTTGCGTCGAATATTGCGCCAATATCTCCGCTGAAGGTTTTTGCGGGAGCCATCATATCAACGATGCTCTGAGCCGCCTGAGCGTTTGTGTCCATTGCTTTTTTCAGGACGCTTACGCCAATATCCTGCTGGAGCTTAGCCCGGCTCATATTCATTGCCATTGAAGCAATTGATGTGCTGAGATCCATAAAAATGCCTCCTTTTGTCACTTTACCGTATATGATTTATTCAGATGTTTTGCTTATTTCTTCAAGAAGCTCGCCGAAGTGGTCAAGATCCTCAACGCACTGTGTGATTATTCCTCTTGTACGCTTTATTTCGTCGTTCATTTCACGGGTATGATCTGTTATTTTGCCCATTGTGCTCTGGATAGTATCAGCAGATGTCTTGCTTGTTTCCGCAAGACTTCTTACCTCCTGAGCGATAACACCGAAGCCCTTTCCTGCTTCCTTGGCTCTTGATGCCTCGATAGAAGCGTTGAAGCCGAGGATCTTGGTGTTCATTGCAATATCCTGTATCTGCTTAAGGGTATCGGATGTGCTTTCAGCCTCACTCTTTGAAGCTGAAGCTATCTTATCAAGGTTATCGAATGCCTGTGAAAGGTTATTGATACGCTTTGAAGTAATTGCAACAGTTTCCTCGGCACTCTTTACCTTGGCATAGAGTGTTTTGTTAAGTGAAGTAAGACCGTTTGAGTTCTGCTGTGCAAGATATGCTTCATACGCAGTCTGTGAGAGAACGCCTGCAATGGTGCAGAGAAAGTTTGCAGCGGTATCCACCTGTTTTTTATCGACTATCTTTACTTTTCTGAGAGCAGCGATATATGTATCGGGATCGATACCAAGTTCTTTTGCGATACCTCTGAATTTTTCCTCATCGGGAGCTTCTGTAAGAACCTGTCCGCCGATAAACGAACCTATCATATTTCCGTTGAGCATAATAGGAGCGGCGAAATCAACAAGACCTGCGTGACATACATATGTAGAAGCCTTGCCGGTCAGATTGGTTTTTTCAGCACCCTCTCTGTCACTGCGTTCGCATAAAAGAGAACCTTTACTGCTCTTTCTTGTAAGATTCATACAAAAATCCGTGAAGTTGCTGCCTTTTGTAACGGGAACACCATCGGCATCGGTAGTAAGTGCTGCCATACCTGTAAGGTCGGCGAAGCCGTCCTGTATTTCCTGAAGGGTTTTAACGCTTATCAAATCAGTGAGTTTTATTTCAGCCATAGTGAAAGACCTCCGTCAATTTATAGTAGTACATACTGAAATAACTATACAATATCTTACTCTAAATATACACCATTTTAACTGTTTTGTCAACTTATTTTGATAGCTTACATTGTAATATGTGTAATTTGTACAGTTATTTGATATATGAAACGGCATTTTGTTCAAATTGCAGCTATGTTAAAAAATGCGTATTGAAATCAAGGATAAAATAATATATAATTGTTCTGTCGGGTGAAATGAAACCGAAAAGGAATGGTAGGAAAAGAAATGTTTTATTGCTGCGGCATAACAGATACAGGCTGCGTCCGTGACCACAATGAGGACGCATTTCTGATAAATAAAATAGTAATGTCAAAAGCGCAGCTTGAAAGCGAGCTGCATACGCCTTTTATTGTGGGAGTTGCCGACGGTGTTGCAGGTGAAAATTCGGGTGAGGTGGCTTCAAGGCTTGCACTGGAGCTTGTCAGCGGGATAAAGGTATCCCCGAAAACCGATTACGCAGAAAAGATCCTCGATATTCACCGCTATATAAAAAGATACGGCATTGTGAAAAACCATATCAATATGCAGACAACGCTCTGCGCACTTGCCGTTGACGGCAGCGGAAATGCAAAAATAATAAACGTCGGGGATTCAAAGCTGCTGCGTTACAGAAACGGCATAATAAAACAGCTTTCCACCGACCAGTCATTGGTCCAGCTCCTTTATGAGCAGGGGCATATAACAGCCGAGGGAAAGCGTACACACATACACAGAAACGTGATATTCCCCGTTCTCGGAAACGTTGAGGAGGACCCCAAGGTTGAGGTCACCGAGATAGAGGACGGCATAAAAGCAGGCGACCTTATACTGATATGCAGCGACGGTCTTGCGGACTATATCACAAAGGGCGATATGGAAAATACCCTTGCCCTGCCCCGGAAGCTGCCGAAGCGTCTTGCCGCATTGGTGGAACTTGCGAAGCAGGGCGGCAGCAAGGATAATATCACGGTGGTCGGCATATCAATGATGTGACAGCAGCCGCTTGCAGCAAGCTTTAATTTGCTGCGGTGCCGGCGGTGTTTTGCTTTGGGACGGTTCAATGCCCTCAGTAAAAGTTTGCACTGTCTGCGGTATGGGACACGTCTGCCGCAGCTTTAAGCAAAAGTTGGCTTTCCCAAATAAAAAATAAAAAAGGAACGAAGCTTTGCTACTTTAAAAAGAAATAGTAGATAAACCCATACACAACGGAAGCCACCGTGCCGTACAGAATAACCGGACCCGAGATGATGAAAATTTTTGCGCCAAGTCCGAGGACAAAGCCTTCTGCCTTAAATTCAAGAGCCGGTGACACTACGGCATTCGCAAAGCCTGTTATTGGCACAAGCGTACCTGCTCCGCCGTGCTTGGCAAGCTTTTCATAAAGTCCGAGACCCGTTAATATCGCACTTATAAGCACAAGCGTCACAGATGTCCACGAGGCGGCGGTCTTGGTGTCGAAGCCTGCACTGCTGTAAATGTTGTTTATAAGCTGACCGAGGCAGCAGATAAGTCCGCCGATGATAAAGGCTTTTGGTATGCTTATCCAGCTTTTTGTGTTGGGTGAAGCTTTTTTCACCATTTCGCCGTACTGTTCGGGTGTATAGCTTTTTATACTCATAAAAATATCCCTCCGAAATATAGTTTATGAATAATTTAACCGTTAAAACGTCGGTTATTCACATAAGGAAAGGAAAAAACAATGTTAAAAAATATTTTATCGGGAAGCTCCTGTGCAGCCTGCCGTATATGCTGCGTTTTTGATAAATACGACCTTTGGGAAACTCCGATAGTTACGGAAGAGGTCTATGAAAAGGTCAGAGCCGGATATCCCGAGGTAGAATTCGTCTGTAAGGGCAGCAACCGTCTTTTCAGAATGACTCCTGAGAATGTTGACGGCGAGGAGCTTTACTACTGCCCTATGCTCGACCATAAAACGGGCTGCAAACTTGGCGACAGCAAGCCATTTGATTGCAGGATATGGCCTTACCGCATAATGGAGCTTGGCGGAAAAAAGGTCATTTCCATAGCGTCCATATGCCCCGAAATGTACAAAAAGCCGCTGAAAGACCTTGTTGACGAGCTTGACAGAAACGGTCTTGCGGATAAAATTTTTGCCGAGGCTGAAAAAAATCCCGATATGGTAAAGCCATATCAGGACGGTTATCCTATTTTAAAGGTTAAAAATTAACGACCTATAAAAACAGGTTTGCAGGGTATGGACGACTGCGGCGGAACGCAATCCCCAAGTTCACAGCAAACTCCAGACCGCCGCCCCAATAAAAATAAAAAAGAAAACACGCAAACTAAAATGGCTGCCGCACAAAAAGCGACAGCCGTTTTTTTATTTTATAAAAAGATTTTTGATAACGCAGCTGATGCCGTCAAACCACTCCGGGAAGTCGGAATAGAACTGCTCATAGTATTCTTCGTACACTTCGGGGCTGTAATCCTTTAACATCTGCATAAAGGTTCTCATACCGCTGCCGTCATCGCTGTACATAAGGTTTACTATGAACACTACCGCAACTATCAGTATCACTACCGCAAGGACGAGGGACGCTGCTGATGTTATTATTCCTGCTGTGGACACGCCCTTAGCTACCGGATAATGCTTCGATTTATACACTGCGCCAAGTATGATGCCAATTATAGGCAGTATGAAAAGCGGTGTGAACGCAAACATAAACAGCACGGAAAGTATGGAAATTATACCGATAACAAGCGATGCTGTTGCAAGTCCTGTCGGATATGTGCCGTTTACCATTGCGGGATTCTGACCGTATGGGTTATAACCGTTATTATAACCGTTGTTATAGCCACTGTTGTATGGCTGCTTATACGGGTCAAATCCGGGCTGTTTATATGGGTCAAAATTTGCACTTTGGGTATTGTTCTGTGTATTCTGCTGATTGTTTGCGTATGGTTGGCTGTATGTGTTCTGCTGATCGCTTGTATAAGGCTGATTATATGGGTCAGTCGGCTGCTGATTGTTTGTATAAGGCTGATTATATGGGTCAGTCGGCTGCTGAGCATTTGTATATGGCTGATTGTATGGGTCGGCAGGCTGCTGATCCTGCGGCTGTGCAGGCTGCTGCGGTGCTTCGTTCCTCATTTCAGACTGAGCAAAGCTTTCTTCTTCAAAGTTGCCGTTATTTTTATTTTCGTCCATAATCAATATTCCTTTCTCAATGACAAAATGTCACATCGTTTATTAATATATTATAGCAGAATTGAAAATAAATTGCAAGTGTCAATAATCCACTTCCGCATATTTTTTGCTCGACACATAGAATTTATTGAAATTAGCGTTATTATAATATCATATATCACGGAAGAGCTCAGGTCGTTTTCATCGCCGTAATCCGCTCCGCATCGTACACAATGCTTCACAGCGTACTCTCCTTTCGATATGATAAAAAAGGCGGTATAAGGAACATTTCATATGTTCGGCTTATGACCGCCTTATTAATATCTTCTTAGCTTAATCGTATTTTTTCAGTATCCCCGCAGCCTCGTCAAGAATTTCAACAGCGTTCTGCAAGTGCTGGCGCATTGCGGCATTGCTTGCTGTTTCGCTCATTTCCTTTGCCTGATTGAGAGCGTCACGGCTTGCTTCAACCTGTGTCTGATAAATGCTGTCAAGCTGTTTCAGAGCGGTGTCTGCCATTACCTTATATGCAGCCTTCAAGTCCTTAACGGTGTTGTTTCTTATATCGTCGTAATTTTCAAGTGCGGTATCAATAACGTCTGTGGTGCGTTTTCTTTTAAGGATATTTTTGAATGATGCCATTGCCCCTGACGGGAAGTTATCATTCTCACCTGCACCTGCGGCATTCATAACGGACTTTGTAACAAGCATATTAAGGTTATTGAGCGAATCCTCATCAACTGCTGCGGCTGTACCTGTTTCATTTGCAAGTGATGAGATGCCAAGCTTCTTTGCAAGCTCCTGTCCCATTTTTGAAATAAGCTCGGAGAGAGCCTTTTCGTGAATATCAAGACACTTTTTATAAGCCTCGCCCACCTTATCAACAAGATAGGAATAAAAATGCTTGTCAATATCCTCGGGAGTTGCCGTATTTCTTGTTTCATAAATATCGTCACGAAGCTTTGAGAAGAAGCCGTACATCCACTGTTCAGCCTGCTGCTGCATTTCGGTAACGCTGAGCAGTATTTTCGGACGGCGGTGTTCAAGGGCAGTGGCAAGCGACTCGCACTCATTATTTATCTGAGCGGAAAGGTCGTCAAGCTTTTTCTTGTCCAAAGCTATCATATCATATATCATATGTATTCTTGCGGCAGTGTCCTTTATCATAAGATTGAGCATTGTAAGGACACGCTGAGTACGGATAACGTCCTTCTGGAGAATTATCTCACGCTTCAATGACACCTCAAATTTAAGGAACTCGTTCTCGTAATACTCCTGAAAGCCCTTGATGTCGGGACGGTTAAGACCTATCTTTCTGCGGTACTCATCTATTCCGCTGACGCCGTAAACAAAAGCGTTCGGCATTATCATTTCGCAGCGTTCACGGACACGGTTTATTATCCTGTCCATATCCTCTTCCGAGTTCATTGCATCTATCATATTGACAAGAACGTAAAGCTTATTGAAGCTCATCGGGCGGATATGGCTGGCAAGGAAGAACTGCTCCGATTCCGAAAAAGGAGAAAGTGCTGAGGCAACATAAATAATAGCGTCTGCATTTACAAGGTAGTCCTGCACCTGCTTGTCAAGGCAGTCAAGGTCGCTCAGACCCGGAGTGTCAACAATGCGTATTTCCTTTAAAAGCTCCGCATTGTCACGAATATCAATGTAATCAAGTGTATCGGGGAAAGCTCTCATAAGCTTTTCAAGACGATCACGGACAAGGTCATCTGCGGTAAGGGTTATACGCTGACCGTTTTTCAGAACAGCCTCCGCCGACGGTGTTTCGCCGTAGCTTATGGAATTTATGGTAAAGGTTTCGGGGGCAACATTTACAGGGGCGATCGACTTTCCGAGAATAGCGTTGATTATGGTACTTTTTCCACGCTTGAAATCGCCGAGCACAACAAGCGAGAACGGCTCTGTGCGTCGTTTTGTTATAGCCTTATCCCATTCGATAAGACGTTCGGTAAAATCCTCACCGAGTATCTGACATACCGCCTTGTTTCCGATAAGCTGACGCATACCGTTCTGGATACGCTCTATGTCGGGTTCTGCTGCGGCATAGTTCAGAGCCGAAGTATTCTCTGTCATTTCAGCCATTATCAGACACCTCCCTTTGAGTTATCTGCGCCTATGATGATCTCACATCTTATTTCCAACGCCTGTTTATTAACGGTATGAATGTCCAGCTTTTCAATATTGCTGCGCCAGTTGTAGAGTATTTCGCAGTTAAGAAATTCCATACCTGCAAAAACACGGCGTTCAAGTGAATTCCATGTATCGTCAAGGGAAATGCTCCTTGCAGGGGTGATATGGAGTGTTTCGTACATTTTCATAATTCTGCCGCTGTCATATTTGCAGCCTGTTCTGCTGTAAATATCGTTTATGCCCTTGTTTCTTATGCTGCCGAATATCTCGGCATAATTTTTCGGGTCGTCAAGGCATATTATACCTGCTCTGTCCGCTGTTACGTCGGAAAGAACGAGCCAGTCCTTCATTGCATTTGTAAGGGGCTTTGCGCCGCTGTTTATAACAGGGTCAAGAATATCGCTGTCCATAACAACGCCGAAATAAGGCGCAGACATATAATAAATGCAATGATTGTTCTGTATATGACCGCATTCGCAGCCGATAAGGAAATTGAGCTCGTCACTTGTGCAGGCTTCGCACAGTCCCGATGTGAGAACGATAACGGGAGCTGTGTTTTCTGCGGAAAGTGAATATATTTCAAGCTTGTTTGGCGCATTTCTCACAAAAACCTTTGGAACGCTTATCTGAAGACGTTCGGCGCAGGTCTTTACCGAATTGTATGCTTCGGGATATTTGAGAGAGCCCGCCTCGCTTGCGGTCTGGAAAATACGCTTGAATTTATTAGGGATCTCGGTTGTGACAAGTGTCTTATAAATTTTGTTCCAGCCTGAGTATGTATTAAGCTTCTGGCGGAGAGAGAAATCAGCATCAAATGCATAGTCCATTCTTCCGCCTACCATATGATCCTTAAAGGTTCTTGTTCTGGCGGTAAGGTATGCGGTGAAGCTGGTGTCTATATCGAGCAGGGGGTTCTGTCCTGCAAGATTATCAAGAACATCGTTCATAGAAAATAACCTCCCAATCATTCCATCTCTTCGGTAAGTGCCTGGTGCAGATTATAGGTCTCAGCAAGGAGCGAGCCTGTAAATTCGGCAATGTTCTGGAGCTTTATCTTCTCATTGTCGGACATTGTTTTGCGCTCTGCTTTAAGCTTGTTAAGGCTGTCGAGTGTCTGCTGAGTATCCATAAGTATGATCTCCGTTTCCTGTTCGATCTTTGATTTAAGACCTTCAAAGGAAGCGAATACCTGCTGACGAACGGTTTCGGAGAAGTCGCTGGAGATCTTCATTTCATGGAACTGTTTCTGAACGGAGGTTTTGAAATTAGCCTTGTATTTGTCGATACGCTCCTGAACAAGAAGCTTATCAACGGAGAATTTGCCTGTGAATGTACCTGCAAGACCTGCAATAGCCATAAGGCAGAGTGTTACAGGACCTGCCGCAGCGATACCGAGAACGCCTGCGAGATAAACGGCAGCATAGAATGTTGCATAGAAGCCTGCAAAGCCTGCCGCACCGCCGAGGAGCGCACCCTTTATTCCTGCCTCACGGAAGCCTATGAAAAGACCGCCTGTGCCGACGCTGCCGATAGCAACGCTGATTATCTGGTCAACAACGCCGCCGTTGCGTGTATGCTTCTGCGGAACGGCGAACATTTCCTGGATCCTTGCAACAGATGCAAAGAATTCGTCCTCAAAGGACTGCAGACGCTCTGCTTCGTCGCTGAGGGCAACATTTATCTCGTTCTGTATCTGTTCGCATATGAGCTGTGCTCTGTTTTCGATATTTTCCTTGATGCGTTCTGTCATCTTGGAGTAAACTATCTTCAGCTTGTCACGCTTAAGATCCTCCCCCGACATAGGATAATCGTCGATTACCTGCATAGCGGTCTCTTCGATCTGTGTCCAGTAGCCGTCAAGGATAGGCTGGAGATTTTCAAAGACCTTGTTTGCGGCATCGTTGATGCGTACAAATTCAGCACGCTTCTTTGTACGGATCTCGTCGATCTCTTCGATGGCAGCCTGATATTTGTCCATGAACTCGTCTGTTTCCATCATAAGAGAGTTTTCACGGATAACGATAGAGTTGATTATTTCCGAGCCTGAGCTTATTATCTTGTTTGCGAGTATCTGGAGAGTGATAGAACCTCTTTCCTTTGTGAGCATAGTTTCGAGAACGCTTTCAAAGGTCGGGAAGTTGCTTTCACGGAGCATTTCATCATCGTGGCTCTCCTTAGCCATAAGAGCCTTTTTGGCATAGACGCCGATAACCTTAGGCTTGCCGATCTTACGCTTGTAAACGGCAAATTCCTTTGAATTTTCGCCCATTACCATTTTTGCTTTTTCCATAACATAGCTGCCGATACGCTTTTCAACGGTCTCAACTATTCTGTCCTCGTCCTCTTTTGAGAAAGTACCGAAGCAGTTTACGGCAAAAATTATCCGACCCATATCGCTTGTGAGCATTTTCTTTTCAAGGAATTCCTTTTCAAACTGTGAGAACGGAGAATTTGCGCTGATAACAAAAACGGCGGCATCTATTTCAGGGAGAATGGACAGAGTAACATTAGTCATCTGCTCATCATCATTAAGACCCGGAGTGTCGATGATGTCAACGTTATTTTTGCAGAAAGCGGTATCGTAGTAAACAGTAGCCTGCTTAACGGTCTCAGCACGTTTTTCCGATTCATAGGAAAGCTTTGTGACATAATCGGCAAGCTTGTCGATGTCAACTCTTTCGCTTTCACCGTTTTTGTATTCTACCTCAACATAAGGCGACTCGCTGTATGTAACACGGTTAAGGGTAGCAGTTGCGGGAAGAACGTCCGCAGGGAGAACCTCCTCACCGAGAAGTGCATTTATAAGCGTACTTTTTCCACGTTTGAACTCGCCGACTATAGCGACTTCAAAGTGTTCGTTAGCGACCTTTTCAATGGTATCGCCTATGGACTTTGCCGTATTGTCAAGGTCGAGCTCCTCGCTGTATTCCTTGAGCTGATAAAGGCAGTCGGTCAGCTCGCTGACGGTCTGTTTAAAAGCGGCGTAGCTGCCGTAGTTAAGAACCTGTGCTCCCATAGCAATCCTCCTAAGACAATTTTTCAGGCTGAAAGAAAATTCATTGATCCACAAAATTATTAAGTCAGCAAAAATATTTTTTTGAATGAAATCAAAATTTCATAATTATCCAATATACAATTCAAATTATAGCACTAAACAATACAAAAAGTCAATCATTCAAATAATATTTGCAAAAAGTCTGATAAAAGTGTATAATAAAAATGATGTTTTTTTTACACATTTAAATAAACGGAGGCTAACATATGAACTTCAGACCATGCATCGACATACATAACGGCAAAGTCAAGCAGATAGTAGGCGGCAGCCTGACCGACAAAAACAACGCCGCTTCGGAAAATTTCGTATCGGAATATGACGCAGGCTTTTATGCCGAGCTGTACCGTTCCAAAGGCTTGAAGGGCGGACATATCATAATCCTCAATGCCGCAGGAACTGAATATTACGAAGCCGACCGTGAGCAGGCATTCAAAGCATTGAAAGGCTATAAAAACGGATTCCAGATCGGCGGCGGTATAAATGCCGATAACGCATATGAATACCTTGAAGCAGGTGCATCGCAGGTCATCGTAACATCATATGTATTCAAAAACGGCAGGATCAATTACCAAAATCTTGATAAACTTGTGTCCGCTGCAGGAAAGGAACAGCTTGTACTTGACCTTTCCTGCCGCAAAAAAGACGGTGCATACTATATAGTAACAGACCGTTGGCAGAAGCTTCCTAGATGAAAAATCCAAAGCATGTTTTTCTACCAGCGTATCAAGGCCGCAGATCCGTACCGCCTCGCCTGCAAGCGTATGCTCCTCGGACATGTAGCTTCCGAAGATCTCCATTGCCGCAATGCCAAGGCTTAATGTAAAGAAGGACTGGTTCATGGCAGCCATGATAACCGATCCGAGTCCGACCTCCGACGCGCGTTTGAAATCCGGGAGAAGGTAAAAGCTCAGTCCCTCTTTCGCACCCGGAAGGATCAGGCTGTGTCCCGCAAGCACCAGGATCAGCAATAACAGCGCCGCCATCATCCATTTTGTGATCTTCTCAAGGCCATTCTGAAGACCTCTGCTGCAGATAAAGAATCCTACAACAACAGTCACAGCCATCCATAATCCCATCTCACCGGGATTGCCGAGCATATCCCCAAATACTCCCGCGACCTGATCTGCATTCATTCCGGTAAATGTTCCCGTCGCAAACTTCACGAAATAGCTGAGCATCCAGCCAGATACGGTCGTGTAATACATCATTAACAGGTAACAGCCGAGGATACAGAACCATCCGTGTACATGCCATTTACTGCCCGGCTTTTCCAGTGCCCGATACGCGCCGACCGCGCTCTTTCGTCCCGCACGTCCCACCGCAAGCTCCATCGTGAGGACCGGGACGCCCATACACAACAGAAACAGCAGATAGAACAGGACGAATACACCGCCGCCGTTCTGTCCCGCTACATACGGGAACCGCCACACATTTCCAATTCCGATCGCACAGCCCGCGCTTACCAGTAAAAAACCTAAACGTGAGCCAAAATTTTCTCGTTTCATAAGTATAACTCCCCTCTTACGGCTGCGGTCCGCGTCTGTCTTATCCGCAGCTCTTATCCTGCTGGCGTCACTGTATTCGGTATTGTACAGTATGTTCCGTTTGGGTAACTGTTTGGAACGTATCTACCCTTGTACCGCCATCCAGCATCAGTAGTCTTATGATACCGCCCGGTAAAAGGATTTGCAACCGCGCATTTTGTATGATATCATAAGAAAAACTTATGTTTTACGAAGAGTAACGATGCTTCCCACAGAGTGGGGCGATTTATTCCTATTTTTTAGGAGGAGCTTATGAACACAAACCAGCTGCGCTACTTCGTGACCGCCGCTGAATGCCGCAGCTTCACGAAAGCCGCGGACCAGTTTTATATTACCCAGACTGCCATCACCCAGCAGATCCGCGCGTTAGAAGACAGCCTCGGCGTCCCGCTCTTTGACCGGTCGAGCCGCCCGATCTCCCTGACTCCGGCCGGAAGCGCATTTCTAAGTGATGCAAGGTCGATCCTCGGCCGCATTGATCAGGCGGTAAACCGGATTCAGGAGGTTTCAACCGGTATGGTAGGAACCCTGCGGATCGGATATACAAAAGGCTTTGAGCGAAGCAATTTTTCCAACTCCCTGCGTTTCTTCCATAATAAGTATCCAAATATTCTTGTCTCCTGTTACCGCCGGAACACCGATCTTCTCGCCGCGGGGCTATTGAAGGACGAATATGATATTATTTTTACCTGGGACAGCACGGAGCTCGTGAAAAACGAGTCCATTGAATACCGGCTCATTGAACGCAGTCCTCTGATGGTAGCGGTTTACAGCAATCATCCACTTTCCAGGCGGGAATCCCTTCAGCGGTCAGAGCTCCACGGCGAACGCCTGCTGTTCATGACCCCGTCCAGCACCGGTGATTCCGTCAGTGACCTCCGCTTCTACGAGATGTATGAGCAGGCCGGATATCATCCGGACATCTTCTTCCGTTCCAACGATGTGGAGAGTATTCTCATGATGGTATCCATCGAGGAAGGGATCTCCATTATTCCTTCCTATGTGACGCATAAGCTGACAAATGCGGAAAACCTTGTGTTTATCCCGCTGATCGGCGAAGAGGAGGTCGTTGAGATCATTGCGGCGTGGAAAAGATCCTCCGGGAATCTGGCGCTGCAGCAGTTTTTGGGGCATTATCCATTGTTGAAGTCGGAGTAAAATATGTGTCGGCAGACTCGCCCGCCCACGTTTTAGGAAACCGCTTCTGCTATTCCCGGAAGCTTTGTCCTCACTCTTATTGCCTTTCTTCTATATTTATGGTATTTTATATGTGCTTTTCATTTACAGACCGACATTGCCGGCTCATTTGATACCCGGTGCGGTATTATCAAAAACGCAGAATACTTTCGCCAGAATCAGCAGACCTTTCGAGAGGAACCAGACATGACACCAGAACATCCAATTATTTTATGCGGCTTCACAAGCAGCGGAAAGACCACTATCGGGAAACTTCTCTCCGAACAGCTCGGTCTCCCCTTTTACGATACGGATCAGATGCTGATCGAACATTACAAGATGACAATCCCGGGGATCTTCGCAAAAGGCGGGGAGTCTTTGTTCCGGGACTATGAACATGAGATCGCCCATCAGGTATGCGGCCTCGGCCCGTCCGTGGTCTCTACCGGAGGCGGAATGCTGACCTTTGACCGGAATGGGGAGATCCTCGAAAAGAGCGGCACGATCTTCTATATCGACCGCCCGTTCGAGGACTGCTACCGGAACCTTGCGTTACACCCGGAACGACCGTTATTTAAGAACCATACAAAAGAGGAAATCGAGAATACCTATCTCACGCGACGCGGGTTATATAAGAAATATGCAAAGTACGATATCCCGAATACCAAGGGGCCGCAGGACGCGGTTGAGAAGATCTGTGCGCTTTTATAGTTGCCTCCGAACTCAAAAACCAGCCACATGTTTTCCATTACGCTTCCCGCTCTAATGGATCCCATGTGGCTGGTTTTTGTTTTTCAAGTTTCCTTTATTTTACTTCCGTCCCATCCGGTTTCCTGAGTCCTCTGGTATTCTTCTCCACCAGCCGTCTCGTCACCATGACCATATGGCCGCAGCCCATACATTTTAAGCGGAAGTCCGCGCCCACGCGCAGGATTTCCCATTCCTGACTGCCGCAGGGATGCGGTTTCTTTAATTTTACGATATCGCCTACTTCATATACCATTCTCTATGTCTCCTGTTGCCTGAAACCTGTCTTCTCAAACGATCTCTTATTTCTTACAAATTTTCACGATCCATACGGTTTCTGCGTGTTGATCTGTTCTAAACTCTTTTATGCCAGGATCTCGTCGATCTTTTTCAGCTCATCCTCCGAAAATCCCGTGCACTCAAGCGCCGCAAGACTGTCATCCAGCTGCGAAACCCTGCTGGAGCCCACCAGGACCGTTGTCACCTCCGGGCGGCGTAAGATCCAGGCGATAGCCATCTGCGCCAGCGTCTGTCCGCGTTCTTCCGCAAGTTGGTTTAATTGTTTGATTTTTTCTAATTGTTCATCAGAAAGATACCGCTGTGCCACCGTCGTTCCCTCACGGGATGCGCGGGAACCTGCCGGAATCCCCTTCAGGTATTTATCTGTCAGTGCGCCCTGAGCGAGCGGGGAAAAGCAGATACAGCCCACTCCGTTTTCATCAAGCGCGGAGAGAAGTCCGTCTTCCACCCAACGCTCCAGCATATTATAGCGCGGCTGGTGGATCAGGCACGGCGTTCCGTTTTCCTTTAGGATCTTTACTGCTTTTCTCGTCTCTTCCTCTTTATAATTGGAAAGTCCGACATAAAGCGCTTTTCCGCTGCGGACGATATCGCTCAGTGCTCCCATCGTCTCCTCGATCGGTGTCTCCGGGTCCGGTCTGTGATGGTAGAAAATATCGACATAATCAAGCCCCAAGCGCTTCAAACTCTGGTCGAGGCTCGCCATCAAATACTTTCTGGAACCCCAGTTTCCGTAAGGTCCCGGCCACATATCATATCCGGCTTTTGTTGAGATCACAAGCTCATCCCGGTATGTACCAAGACAATCCTTAAGCGCCTGACCGAAATTTTTCTCCGCAAGGCCGTTTGCCGGATGTCCGTAGTTGTTCGCAAGATCAAAGTGTGTGATCCCGCGGTCGAATGCATGGCACAGGATCTCCTCCTGATCTGTAATCGTCTTTTCCAGTCCGAAATTCTGCCATAATCCCAGCGCGACCCGCGGAAGCTTTAAACCGCTTCTTCCACAGCGTTTATACTCCATAGTCTCATAACGATTCTCTGCTGCCTGATACATAGTTTCTGCCTCCTGTTTTCTGCGCTTTTGCCGCGCGCTTTATATGTGCGCCCATTCCAGCCTATGTATGATGTTCAAACTTACTGCGGCATTCATCGATCATTCTAAACAATATTTGTTTATACTCCTCCTGCTTTTAACCTTTGACACCTCCCGAAGACTGGA
>ENA-ORCP01001907-ORCP01001907.1-human-gut-metagenome-genome-assembly--contig:-NODE-1907-length-17297-cov-3.895122_pt1 | contig 17297 bp, 8 predicted proteins | sample MGYA00242990_ERZ507991 | MGnify/ENA primary metagenome ERZ507991 (study PRJEB26167, sample SAMN06115496) | human gut metagenome | host: Homo sapiens | place: China:Henan | collected 2015-05-07 | study... | reverse complement strand
ATGAGTAAACAAAAAAGGGAAGCAATCGCTTCCCTTTTTTGTTTAATTCAAGAACATCCGATCTATTTAGCCTATAATCCATTTACTGCCCGGTATGAATGAGATAATCTTTGTCGTTATATAACAGCAGACAAATGTAGTCACTGCAATACATGGGATAGCGGCAACAGTAGGCAGTTCCAGCGTATTTTTGAATACTGTCGCCCATAACCCGAGCCAGAATATATGCATAAGGTACATACCATAACTCATAGCTGAAACATCACAGATTGCCTTGTATATCCGGGCTCTCGCACAAGTTATTTTCCGTATCAGCATAAATGCCCCAAAACTCATCAATACCGGTGCTATGGATGTGGTCTGCCAACTTAACTCTAACTGCCTGACCTCTTCCACTGTAAACGAACGTGTATAGAATGACCCTATACAGAATAAATATCCGACTAAAAAGCAAGGTAGAGCTATATATAATGTCTTTTTAGTAGACCAGTCCAAATATTTACGGATGTAATGAGCCATCACCACATATCCCACATAACCAGATACGTAATAAAACAAAGGATATGGATTCCACCAACATTCCCCAAAAACATCTCCGAAAATCTCATGAGCATGCCAGAATAGTGTAGTAAACAACCAGATACCCAAGAACACCTCTTCTTCACGACGGCTGACACGTTCCAACCACGGAGACAGTACAGGCATTATCAGATAAATACCCAGCAGCATATATATAAACCATAAATGAGAAGCACGAGGAATAAAGTTAATAAAGATGTGGGACAAATTATTCTTCACCTCTTCATTGCTGAATTCACCCCATAATCCAGGCAATACGGCATACATAAAGAGCCATATCACAAAAGGAATTACCACACGCATGAAACGTTTGCGGAAGAATGTTTTCGTATCCGTCCGCAAAGGTATCAAAAGATAAGCCGAAGCTATAAGAAATAAGGGAACAGCCGGACGTACAAAACCATTTATCAGACATACACTCCAACGCCCCAGTTCAGATGGAAAAGAAAAAGAGTAATCATTTGAATATACACACTCCGAGCTATGCACCACCATCACCATAAAGCAGGCAATAACACGTAACCAATCCAGAAAAACAATACGATTATTTTTGTAACCTTGCATAATAAATACCGATCTCAATCTAATGTTATTTCACTTCAAATTTTCCTTGTAACTTTATATCTTGTGAAGAACTTCCCACCATTACCGCAAACGTACCCGGTTCTACCAGGAAATGATTATCCTTATTCCATAATCCCAACTCTTGCGGGGTAAGCACGAAATCAATCACTTTTTCTTCGCCCGGTTCCAGATGGATACGTTCGAAGCCACGCAATACTTTTACATATGTAGTCACAGAACTCATCTCGTCATGCAGATAAAGCTGAACGACTTCATCTCCGGCTACTTTTCCTGTATTCTTCACTTTACAACTCAGCTTCACACTACCTTGTACACCAATGACCGGATTCTCTATCTTTAAATCACTATAAGCAAAAGTAGTATAACTCAAACCATATCCGAAGGGATAAAGCGTACCGGTAACACGTACAAAACCTTTTGAATCGGAACCCGGTTTAAAAGGAAAAGCAAAAGGTATCTGCCCTACCGAACGGGGAAAGGTTACCGCCAATTTACCCCCCGGATTATAATCACCGAAAAGTACTTGTGCCACAGCATCTCCCATAAATTCTCCCGGGAACCAAGCATGTACAATACCCGGAATATAACGCTCAGCCCAGTTGATGGTGGCGGCGCGTCCGTCTACCAGTAACAAGATCACAGGTTTGCCCGTTGCGTATACAGCTTGCAATAGCTTTTCCTGTCGTCCGCACAAATCCAGATTGGTACGGGAATATTCCTCACGCACTGTCTTCTCATTTCCTCCCAGTACCATAATGGCTACGTCCGATTCCTTTGCCAAGGCTACAGCTTCATCCATCATAGCCTGTTCTTCCTGATCCAATGGCACTTCGTAAAGCTCGCTCTCCGGAAAATATTTATCAATAATGTCTGTTCCTTTTGCATAGCGAACCTCTGCATCAGGCAAATACTCTTTTATTCCCTGATATACCGTCTTTATCGGAGCATTAGCCGGACCATAACGACAAATCAGGTTCTGCACTTCATTCGCATTAGGGCCAATCACTGCTACTTTCTTCAAATCTTTGGAGAGTGGCAGGATATTATTCTCATTCTTCAATAAAACGATAGATTCTAAAGCCGCTCTCATGGATACTGCCTGATGTTCCTTGCTATGCACCACCTTTTCAGGATGTTTTGCATCTCCTTTATAAGGATTATCAAACAACCCCATCCCAAACTTTACCCGCAACACATCTGCTACACGGCTATCAATCGTCTGCATGGAAACCTTTCCTTCACTAATAGCCTGCCGAAGCGGACGAATGAAGTTCTCGGGCAAAGTAAAGTTAGTACGCACATTCAGTCCCGCATTTACTACCTGGGCAGCTCCATCTACAGCATCGGCAGCCACCTGATGCTTGGAATAAAGAAATTCTACCGCTTCACTGTCAGACACTACATAACCTTTGAAGCCCCATTCGTGGCGAAGTATCTCAGTAAGGAAATGATAGCTTCCGGTAATCGGTTCACCATCATAGTCATTATACGAACTCATGACTCCCAATGCTCCGGCTTCACAGAAAGCCTTACGGAAAGGTTCGATATAAAGAGTCCGCATCTCGCGCGGTGCTACGTGTGGATCGGTACGGGTACCGGCATCACGCCCACCAACAGGGATACTATATACTGCAAAGTGTTTGGGAGTGGCAACCAGCCCTTCTTGCTGAAGTCCTTTAATCATCCGTTTTCCAAGTTCTCCCACCAGAAAAGGATCTTCTCCATAACATTCTACTACACGTCCCCAACGCGGATCTTGTGCAATATCCAGAATAGGAGAATAAATATTAGTATAACCTAATGCTTTTGCTTCTTCAGCGGTGACCTGAGCTATTTCACTGATCAGTTCCTTATTCCAGGTAGCCCCCTGTCCGCATTGGGCAGGGAACATGGTGGCCCGGTCATGGCAAAGTCCGCGAATTCCTTCGTTGGTGAAATCAACAGGTATTCCCAGACGGGTCTGCTCCACAAACCATCGCTGAATGGTCTGCCGATTTTCTACACTATTTACATAAGGATATGATAAAGAAGAACCGAAACGTCCCAAGCCATTGGCCTGTTCATCTATATTGGCTATACCGTCCTTCCAGATTTCATCTTTCCACTTCTCAGTAGGAAGAGAATCTTTCAGTACACGTCCGGACCCGTACAAGGTAGCCATCTGGCAAGTTTTCTCCTCCAAGGTCATCTGCGACAGCAGGTCTTGTACTCTTGCCTCTATCGGTGCCGAAGGATCTTCGTAGATATCCTTCACACCGTTCTTGTTAAAATCAATCCAGCCTTTCTTATATATACCGGGATTATTACCCGCATACACACCCGCACAAAGCGATACAGCAACACATAAAGCGATTCTTCTTTTCATAGCATCTTTTTAGTTTTCCATTTCAAATATCAGTTCTCCACCCTTCATCAAGTCGAAATGAGAGAATCTCGGTTCCGCCAAATCCTCACCATTCAACTTCATGGAGCGAATATACTTATTTTCCACACTATTATTCTTCGCTTGGATTACAAAATCTTTCCCATTACTCAAATGAATAGTCACTTTATCGAATATCGGACGGCCAATTTCATAAACCGGGCGGCCCGGACAGAACGAATAGAATCCCATAGCACTCAATGCATACCAAGCAGACATTTGTCCAACATCCTCGTTTCCGGAAAGCCCGTTAGGATCATTATGGTAGAGTGTACGAAGAATATGGTCTACTAAAGCCTGTGTCTTGCGAGGTGCACCGGCATAATTATAAAGGTATGGAATATGATGACTTGGCTCATTGCCATGTGCATACTGGCCAATCATTCCGGTAACGTCGGCAGCGGCGTTCGGATCACCCGTCAGTTCGGAACTTGTAGTAAACAGCGTATCCAGATGTGCCTCGAGAGATTTCTGTCCTCCAACCAGTTCCATCAGTCCTTCTACGTCCTGCGGCACAAACCATGCCCATTGCCATGCATTTCCCTCTACGTAATTACTGGGACGTTGCACGGATGCCGGATCAAAAGGAGTAATCCAACTGCCATCGCTCAGACGTCCCCGCATCAGTTTAGTTTCCGGATCAAAGTAGTTCCGATAGTTCCTGGAAAGCTCCATATATTTATCATAAAGGTCTTTACGATTATGCTCCTTCATCATCTGGGCTATCAGCCAGTCATTATAAGCAAATTCCAGCCCTTGTGAAACAGAACCACCTGCCTTATCGCAAGGAATATATCCCAGTTCATTCTTATATTTAATGGATACAGGCATCAGTTTCCCATTCAGAATCTGGCGATCCATCATCGGCGTAACACCCGTAGTATCATATACCGATGAACGTATACACGCTTCCAGTGCCTTCTTTACATCAAAATCGCATTGTTTCTTCATCATAGCATCGGCTATGACAGAAACGGCGTGGTAACCGATCATAGTACCTGTTTCATTAGAAGCCAGTTCCCATTTAGGCAAGATGCCACCCTCATCATACTTACGAAGCAGGGAACGAATGAAAGCCTGATTCTGCTCTGGCGTAACAATAGTATAGAGAGGATGAGCTGCACGGAAAGTATCCCAGAGAGAGAACACTGTATAATTTGTATAAGAAGCATCCTGCTTAATCTCATGTCCCATTGTACGGTAACGTCCGTCTACATCGGATGCCAGGCTCGGCTGGATAAAGGCGTGATACAGTGAAGTATAAAATACAGTACGGCTATCATTGTCCGAAGTTTCGATATCAATCTTTCCAAGGGCTTCATTCCAGGCAGTATTCGCCTGTTTCATAACACCTTCAAAGTCCCAATTGGGGATTTCAGCCTCTACATTCAATCGGGCACCCTCTTCATCCACACTTGAGATACCTACCTTTGCCAATACACGTCCGTCAGCAGGGAGATTTCTAAAACTAATCACTGCCTTAGCGGTATTGACTGTTACAGATGTACTATCCGATTGATACTCAGTTCCCGAATACAATTTATAATCAAACGGACTGGAAAACACTGCATAGAAATATACATAGTGACGCTTAGCCCAACCAACAGTATATTTCATTCCTGCTATGGTAGAATCATTCACCACACGAATCTGAGTAACAGGATGCTGATGACCATGAATGGTAGGTTCCATATCCACAATCAGACGGGCATCACTTGCCTTAGGGTAAGTATACCGATGCAGGCCTGCACGCAAAGTAGCGGTCAGTTCCACATTGATAGAATCATCCTGCAACAGTACTTGATAATATCCCGGCCGGGCACTCTCTTGTTCATGCGAGAAACGAGAACGATAGCCTTCATCCGGGTTTTCTGCTGTCCCGGCAATCAAAGGTTTCTCGCCGACTACGGGCATAAAGAGTATATCGCCATAGTCTCCAATACCCGTTCCACTAAGATGGGTATGGGTAAAGCCCATGATGGAAGTATCGTCGTAATAATAGCCGGAACAGGCATCCCAGCCAAAGAGACGGGTATCCGGACTCAACTGCACCATTCCATGAGGTAAAGTTGCACCAGGGAAAGTGTGGCCATGTCCACCAGTCCCTATAAATACATTCACGCTATCGGTATACTCCTTGGGGAGATCCTTTTCTGCACAGGAAAACAATCCGATTCCTGAGGCCAACAACAGCATGCAGAGTTTATTCTTCATAAAATTATATGTTTATGTTTTTGTTATAAAAGCAAATATTTATATGTTAACAATCAGTCGTTACTTGATACGTGTAAGATTCCAATTAGCTTCAACCTTCATAGCCTTCCCTTTCATACGGATAATCAGTGGATAACAAGGCTTTACTGCTACATCTCCCGCACCCGGTCCATCTTTAACGGTTGGATTGGCCGGTATTCCCGAAGCCTCGCCCAATACCACTTCCACCACTTCTCCCTCAGGAATATCGAATTGTACGGAAGCAGAAGAAGTGCGGCAAGTAAAACCAGATTTATGAGGATAGGAGAAAGTATTATGAATCCGTTCGTGTACCTCACTGCCTGTCAATGTAGTTGCTGTCGGCTGTCCATCCATAAGCGGTTTCTCATTGAACAGGATGACATATTCGTATAAATGAGAAGAATCGGATGTACAAGTATATACATCTTGCAAATGTGTACCTTTCAAGTCCAGGCTCCGTTTCATCCTGACTCCGGGATAAGCCGTAGTGGTTTCTGCCTCAGCATATCCTCCGTCAGAACGGGGATTGAATTTCAAAAGTTTACCCACACTCCTTTTCTGATCCTTAGCATCCACAGTCACCGTATTGTGCGAAAGAGTACGCTTATACCATTTCAAATAATCCGGAACTCCATAACCGGAAGTTCCGAAGTCAGATACCAGCTCATTCTTACCATCATGAATCGTAATGGAAAGTTTATCCGGATGACCATGTCCGATACCTTCTCCACCAAATTTCAATACAACGGTACGTGCATCACTACGTAACAAGCAGAAACCGGAAGTATCAAACGAATAACTCTGCTGTAATAGACTCTCTCCGGATGCTTTTATCAACTGGTTACTTAGCAAAGCTTCGGGATCCAGTCTCTTTTTCTGGACATAAGTCAGTTCCAGTACACGCTTCAGGAAAGGATCGTTATACCGGGCATTTGCTACCTCATACAAGGCTGATTGAGACAGAAGATTAGCCCCATACCATCCATCGCTATGTGCAGGGAAAGATAAATCTGGATATGTACCCTTTACCGGTTCCACAAACATATCGTGCAAATCCTTATCAAACAGTTTTATCCCCCGGCATTTTACTGCATTAGCAGTGAACAGCAAGGCTTCCAGCGGATAATAATGATAATGGGGAGATCCCTCATTTATCCAGCCATCGTTATTTTTATGTTTTTCAATCAGGTAGTAGTAGCCATACTTATCCTTATTGATTGCTACATTAACAATAGAGTCATTTTCCAAAGCAATGCCTAAAGCAGCCAATCCACTATTATGCCACATCTGCCAGTTAGCCCCGGCCGGACGATGCAACAATAAAGTAGCGGCAGGTTGCAGATATCCTTCTTCTATCGCTTGAACTTCCTCTTTTGATAAAACTGGTTTAACAGCCATATAGGCCATTGCCACTTTAGTAGCCCAGTTGGCCTCATCCAGACTCTGAGCAAATGCTTTCCCACTATGTTGATCAGTAGCTTTCCTACCTGAGTTATGCTCGAACCAACCGGCATACTTACCTGCATAATCCAATAACATGGTACGGATATAATCAGCATATTGTTGTTTTCCGGTGGCCAGATAAAGGTACATACACTGATACATGTAATCTCTGTTCAGCATGTGTACTTCATAAATCCACGCCCAGTCATAACGGTTGTTTCCAATCCACTCTTTATCGCAAGCCGAGCAATATTGTGCCAAAGGTTTATCCCAACGGAAAGTAAATTGCAGATTATGTACCGGACAGAAGTAATCATGAAAATGTCCTCCTTCTTCTTTAGGCACTTCCAACGGATGCTTACGTCTTTCTTTCACTTTCTGTTCCAAATCGGCTATGATTTTCTTTCCCCACTGTGATTTTGCCGATGAGCGAATAGCAGCAACATCTTCATCAGAGAAGAAATAAAAACCTTCGTTGCCTTTCTTAGCTATAATTGACCAATCGCCGGCATAATAAGCTTGATTCAACAAACGGAGCTTGGCAGCATCACCCTGACGGATAAACAGATTCTCCAGATCTTTGTATAAGTAGAATTGCAACCAGTAACCACGGTTATATTTCTCGCGTGTGGTTGAAGCTTGCATCCATTTAGCATACCACAAAGGTTCTACTCCATATTGGCGTGCCACCTGAACGGCTTGCCCGGCATTCTTCCAAATATCTTCAGACATCCGTTTGCCTAAAGCAACATAATCATTATAAGTAAACTTGGAAATATCAATCACCTCACAGACATCGTCAATACCCAGTTCTTTAAAGTCAATCACGGTCTCCATCTTTGTATCACCATCGAGGTCATATTCAATATGATCGAAGAAACCATTATTGTCACGGTCGCTATAAAGTACTGTAGCAAACTGTTTCGGATCGCGGAAGCCCATCCACATACGGTCCCATCCCTGGAAGTATTCCGCATTCTGATCAATACGCCAAACTCCGGTTTCTGCCCCATATAGGTGCAGACGACCGTCAAAACGACTGATATAGAGCTGAGCATTACCCGAATTATCCATGTCCCACTCACCGCGGTCACCGGCAGCATCACTCTGTTTGTTGTTGTCGATACCACCCTTATTCCATCCTACTTTAAACGGATCTTTGGGATCATAGAACTCTACACGTTCCCAACGACTGCAATCATCATCTTCATCATAGATAAAGTTGATACGGTTCCACTTGCCACGCTGGAAGATCAGTTCCTGGGCACTGTCATGATCCGGATATATTAATTCCGTCAGTTGACGATAACGGGGATCCATAAAGAATTTATCAGCCTCGGGCATTCCACGCAGGTTTCTGATAGGGTGAACCTGATCCATATAATCAAACCCTTCACCCTGGAAACCGATAGTGAAATCAAAGTCAAACTCATTACCGGTAGCATTGTCGTTATCAATATCCACAGAGAGCGAAACCCAGTCTATCCGTCCTTCTACCTGACGATTCACATAACTGTTAGAGGGAGCATTCGGATCATGAATTTTCGGAGAATCCAATAAACGAATACCCATTTCTGTCCTATTGTCTTTATCCGGATCATAGAACAAGAAGGGATTTTCCCAGTTCAAGCGCAAATCCTTCATATCATACGTAGAAGTATGTATCTTCATGAAAGCAGACTGACCACTATAGTCCTCATAGAAATCGGACAAACCGCTACGATCCCAACATTGAAGAGTAAAGTTATTCCAATTGATATAATTGAAAACATTATCATGGTCCAGATCGAGCATTATCATATAATGTCCGTTAGGCCATACTTCCCCTGTACGTTCTTTCGGGTATTCAATGACAATCTGCATATCTGCTTTTCCATCTCCGTCTGTATCTACCCAGTCGATAATCAAATCTCCCTGACCTCCGTAAATACCATCCCGGTTACGGTCAATCAACAGGCAGTCGTTTACCATATCACCTTCCAAGTCACCTTCCTTCATATTGCCATCATCGTCCAGCCACAGGATAGGGATGTTATTGTGGGTAACGGACTTTATGGCATCCGGCTTGCCGTCTCCGTTCAGATCTAGGTACTCCGGTTTATAACCAACCGGTGGAGGAGGGAGACGCAATGGGGTTAATTGGGTACGTATGTTCCAATACTCTTTGGGAGATTCTTGAGCCCGACTATTTTGGGGTAATCCAGTAAACAGGAACAATGCGGCACAAGCTATTCTAAATAAATTCTTTCTGTTTTTCATACGTAAATAAATTGCGCTCCCTATCTAGAGAGCAGTTTTTAAACCATTAATCAATTGATCTGTGCAGTTCAGACAAAACCAAAGAATCACTTGTTGAAAAGGTACTGTACTCACAGCATTCTAGGTTTCGGTGAATGCTTTTAAGGTAAACAATACCCACCAATTTACATGATCCTGGACGAAATTCATTTCATTATCCCGGAGTGAATCTTATTCAGTCGTATACTGAATGCCATTCAGTCCTATACTTAACCTAATTCAGTCCTATACTCATTATTCCCCCTTCCAGAAAGTATTCTGAGCAAGGATTAAAGAGAATTCGCCACTACAATAAATTATATATACATCCGAATTAATTATTCACCTCCAACACATACACCGACTGTGGGGCAAGTTCCACTGTACGTTCTCCATCTCCCTGTCCGGTACGCTGCACAAAAAGGTGAAGGCGATGTTTATGCTCCCAAAGTTCGGTATCATGAGACGGTTCCCAAGCATCCACAGAAAAGTCCGTTAAGTCAGTAACACTCCACTTACCGGTGCTTATAGACGGTGTATAGGCCACTGAGACTTTGCCTCCCCGTTCCTGATCACGGAAAATGTAATAAGCACGCTCTTTATGCACCACAATTCGTGGTCGGGCAATGGGAATCATCTTAGTACCGCCGCCTCTCAGTGAAAAAGGAGTCTTACGATCTGAGACTTGACGGATATGCCATGCCTCACCATCATGCCAAACAACGCGATATTGAGGTATTTTACTGTCAGAAGCACGCCAGTAAGTAGCAATGTAAGGGTGCCCATCACCATCCGCACTCATACTGGTCTGATTAATCAGCTCCGAGTTCTGCGGAATGCGACAGACATATTCCGCATTGTCAGCACGGATAGGTAATTCATACTTCTCACCATCCGCCTTTTGCCACGTCACACCATTATCGAAAGAACACGCATAGCAAAGGTCATGGTTCGTCTCCACGCCTCCCGTTTCACGCCACACCCAAGATAGGTGAATTGTACCTTTACTATCTACATAAAGCTGCCAATAAGCATTTCGCTGTTCTTCACCGTCAATCAAAACATCCTGTACCCGATACCACTTCTTTTCTTTCACAGAATAACGGTTCATCACCAGGTTTCCCCTGCCTGAAGATCCAGAACGATAGACAAAAAGCAGGTCGCCCCCACTCAACAAATAAAATTCAGGATAAGTAACATTACCCTCGTCCACTCCCGTCATAGCTTCCTTGTCACCCAATTCTAATGAATACGGGGCAACACTCCTGCAATAATTCAGCCTATGACCGTGATGGTCGAACGAGACGTGCAGGTAGCCTTCACCATCCAGCATCATACTAATGCCGTTATGCGCATCTTTCACATTTCCTTTATACTGTGTTCGGTTCAGTGTCCAACGATCAGATTTCAGTTTCCGTTTACCCAGTACCAGATATCCATCTGCATCGTAATAACTAATGTACTGCGTGTTACCTTTCGTCACCAAAGAATTGTGACGAAATATAGTAGTATTGACCGACGTACAGCTATATCCTTTACCTACCTCTACTAATCGGGGCTGTTGCGCTCTTAGCATAGAAGCTACCGAAAGGAATAAAAGAAGCGAAAAAGAAAGAATGTATCTATTCATCATTGTTCAATCTATATAATTTTATTCGCATATATTACCAATTATCCGTCCTGAATGAAGATGCCGGAAGACCGGACATATTATAAAGAGTACCTTTTATATAATCTTTAAAAGCATACCGTACAGCCACTGGCTGTTCCACTTCCGGACTTGAAACAATAACCGTTTGTGCATCCTTGCCAAAACGTGCATTGGCAGGATGAAATACTTTATCCTCACCGGCTACCTCAAACCCTGTCAATTGTTGGCGATACGTAGTCAACCCCTTGCCCATTTCATCAAACGACAGAGTTATCTTATTTCCTTCCGTCTGCATAGACTTATATAACGGACCGGTAGTAGGAAAACCTTTCTTACCATAAGTCCGCCCCAACGCCATATATGCAAAGCGATTGCCTACCGCTTCTTTCTCCATCGGATGTATAGTACGCGCATCGCCGATATCAGTCAGAATAATCATGCCGGATGAAGGAATCAATTTCAAGCATGCTGTTTGAGCTTCTCGCAGGTAAGCTGAATTCTTTCCTTTTCCTTCACCCTTATTATAATTGAATGGAGCGATCTGGGCATAATAGAAAGGGAATTCTCCCATTCCCCACTTCTTCCGCCAATCATTTACCAATGAGGGAAACAATTGGGTATACAAATCGGGAGCATCTACATTGGCTTCTCCCTGATACCACAGGCAACCCCGTATACCATATCCTACAACCGGACTCAACATTCCATTATAGAGAATGGAAGCATTGTGTACATCCTCTAAATCTTTGTAAGGTTCTATCGCTTCCTTGCTCATCCAAGCCTCTACCCGCGAACCACCATAACTGGCATGGATAATCCCCACCGGTATCCTGAGTACCTCATTCAGCTTACGTGCAAAAAAATATCCGGCAGCCGAGAAGTCGGGAACTGTTTCAGAAGAAGCTTCTTGCCAAATACCTTCACAATCAGTCAGGGGTGCAGAAGTCATCTTACTTCCCACCATGAACATACGGATTTCAGAATTTTCAGAAGTGACTATAGCATCCAATGAACCAATCACCGGGTCGCTATAACGCCCGCCTACACGCATATCCATATTAGACTGCCCCGAACAAAGCCATACTTCACCAATCAATACATCATTAATAGTTACCGTTTCACCATCACTTACCTCTATGCTATAAGGACCACCATATACAGGTGTTTCCACCTTCACTTTCCATTGCCCTAATTCATCAGTGATTGTCGCACATTTCTTTTGGTTCCATGACGTCTTTATCGTGACCTTTTGTTTTTTCTTATCACTATTTCCCCAAATAGCAACAGAACTTTGTTGTTGCAACACCATTCCATCCGAGAAAAAAGCGGGTAACGTTATTTTAGCCTGCATCCCTTCTGTCAGAAACAGTAAGGATGCAAGTAAAGCCATCATCAACTGATATCGTTTCATAGCTTAATTTCTTACAGGCAGCTTAAATGTCAATGGTATTTCTTTCCTAAGCATACGGGCAGCTTCTCCCGTCAGCCACAAATAATGATCAGAAGGTTGTCCGTCCATATCAATAAACTTGGCTGTATCACTAACCGGATGATCTCCCGTACATTTAAATATGGCAGTACCTTCATCCACCTCATCAAACATAGCAACATATATCATTTCAGCCCCTGCCATCATTGCTGTTGAAAGCTGTTGCCAATAGAAACGTCCTCCTTGACGCGGAATACTACCGACAGGCTTCACGTCATCTGGGAACTCCAACTTACTGAGATTATGCCAGCTAAATCCTGGAGTCACGGCAGGAACATAGTCTACTCCATTCTCTTTACACCAACGAATGTCTCCAATAACCAAATCACGATAACGGTCCATATCGTTATGTAGCAGAGGAGAAAAGCGCTGAACTGTCCATGGTAAAACAATATCAGCTTTCTTAATTATTGTATGCAAATAAGGATCATTAATACAATCTGACTCTAAATTCCGCCAGAAAGTGGGAACACCCAACATAACCGTACAACCACCATATACCGGGTCATTTTGTAGGAAGTCAATTAAACGTTCCATGCCGATATTCCTGATATTATAGGGACGGTCGGGGAAACCAACACCCCAGATTGCTACAACAGGCTTGCCATTATGATGTAAATAAGTCTTTTTACCCACTTGATTCGTTACTTTCAGTTTATCCACCAGACGCTTCCAGTCTTCAATAATCATCGAGCAGTCTTCGCCAGATTTCTTCAATCCGGACAGATCGTACATTACAGCTATAGCACGGTCATATTTCGAAGCAGCTTCCAAAGCATTTGCCAAGATGCGGTTAGGTACAGAGTTTTCCTGATTACCACGGGTATACCCAACAAAACGTTGCATAAACACCCCATCTACTCCATAATCTTTCATCCACTTAAAATGTAACTCCACAGTAGATTGATCCGCCGAACTGAACACACGCGCTTTTCTTCCATCAGCATGTTTAAAGGAAGTTTCGTACGTTTTCGGATATTCACTTACATCAGGCCATACATCAATGGTACAATGTTTTTCATCAAAAAGTTTTCCGGTGCCATAATGACCATACCCCTGATTGGTCCCATCCTGCGGTCCACGGAACCATCCTTGGTATCCCGCCATTATCAATCCTTTGTAACTTGGATAAGAAGTTTCCTGAGAGTGTTTGGGGCCGGCATAAGCCAACAGACTCATACCCAGTATACCCAATGTAACGAATAACTTATTCCTCATAATGAATTATCTTTTATATCTATTATTTATAAAACTTTCTACCAATTTTTATTCTTTCATCTTTCTGCAAAAATAAAGGTGGGAAATTAAACCTTCAGGTACATTGCGCTTATCTGACAATTAATTTTCAATTAAAATGAAACATTAATAGCGTTTTTATCAATCTGTAGGGCCATCCATCAATAAATCATGCTCTTTTTTCTTTGCATTCCTATTTTGGACGTCTTTCTTATCTATATCAATCCCCATCACTTTGAACAAGGTTCTCCAGAAAACATCTGTCTCTTTCGTCCACAAATGATAATCAATAGCAGAAAGAACCAGATTGACCTTGTCTAAAGGATAAGTGACCAAAGCAGCACCTTCGGGTTTCTCCATAGCTTCATACAATACTACCTGAGCGCACTTCCAATGTTCGGGTACATTGTTGAACAAATTCCAGTCTGTACGTGACGCCCGGAATATGGCATTCCCTTTTTCTACCAATACGCCCGCCAATCCCTGTTTCAGAATGTAACGATCACCATCCATCTCGCTGAAGTACAAATCGGGAAGTTCAAAATAGCTTCCCCAAGAGGTATTCTTATCGGTTTCCAAAGCAGAAGCCCGACGATCTGTCAGTTTCACCTCCTCCGGCAACCAGTTGCAGAAGGCTTCACTCAGTTTTGCACCGGAGCTTAAGGCAAGCAGCATTCCACCTTTCTTCTGCCACTTTTTCAATACCGGTTGTATCTTCTGTAAGTCTTCAGCTGTCACAACCTCGGCATCTATAATCCATAAATTTGCTTTTTGGGGCATATCGGTCAGAGAAATACCTGCCCGAGTTATGAAATCAATCAGTTCCGGTTGTACCGTTCCAAACAGACAGGCAACTTCATAAAGCGGAAGAGGGAACTCAGGCTTTGCCGGGTGTTTCACTTCTTGATAAGGTGTCCATGTACCGCCGGTAAATGCAGCTTTCAGAGCATTAAACATAGGGAGAGGCTTATACAAAGGAAGTTCCGGATCTAATCCCGGATTAAACGTAGTTACATAAGGCGGTATGCGCTCATACTGGTAACCGGGTTTTCCTTCTTCATAAGGCTTCCCTGCAAAAATACCATCTGTCAGACTGGGCAAACGCTCAAAATGATGATATCCCAAATTCATGTGCTCCAGACCAAACCAGCAGACCTCAGACGGAGAATAGTAAGACAGATAAGGAAGCGCCATTTGCTTTGCATTCTGATAGACATCTATCGCCAATGCTTCGCTTCGGCCTTCATAAGACAAGAAAGCTTTTTCGCCTACAAAGGGATACAATTGAATGGGACGTCCGTAATAAGTAGCACCTGATTCTCCTACAATCAGAGGTTTATTCAGGTTTCGAGGCAGATCTTCCAACTTAAGGCCATGCGCAAAATGTTTACTCCACACCGGTAGGCGTCCTTCCATATCACGATCACCATCCAATGTAATAAAGTCGCGAGTAGGATCAGATTTTCTGGCACTCAATGTCAAATCTACCAGCTTGTCATCCCAAACAGCAGCTACTTCTTTTTCCGGTTTATTCAGCAGGGCTATAGCGAATGTTTCATTCCCTGCGCTCCAACCTATCACCGACGGATGGTTGCGATCGCGCAAGATTAACCGTTTCAGATGCTCGTGCGAACGTTGCCAGGTTAGCTCCTCCTCAAAGTTCAACCGGATGGAACTACCGAATAAAGCCGTTTCATCCAATACCATCAATCCCATTTCGTCTGCCAAGTCATAATAGACGCGTGGCCAAGGTTGTGCGTGTGGACGAACTGCATTCCCGCCGAAATCTTTTATCATCTGATACCATGCATACGCAAAACGGCGTGAACAGATATAAGCACTGAAAGGATGTTGTATATCTCCAAAACACTGTATCTTTTTGCCGTTCAATTGAAATTCACCACCTACTATCTTGAACTGACGCCAGCCAAAACGGGTGGCTTTACAATCATATGTTTGCTTCTTATCATTTACATTCAGCAGCAAAGTATATAGATAAGGAGTATCAGGAGTCCAGTATTTCAATACATCATTCACCTGATGACGGACCGTAATCGTTTTACTCTCTCCTGCCCGAAGTATTACGAATTCAGAAGGTATGGTAAGCACAGTTTCTCCCAAACTCCAACTGATTTCAGGAGCTGTCAATACATCCTTACCAGCATGGTTGACCCATTCTTTCACCACTCCACCTAAAGTGATTTTTTTATTCTTTGGAGTAAGGTTAGTCATTGCTATTTCCAATATTAGTTCGTTCTTATCTACCCAAGGTTGCACAAACACGTCTGTAATCCTCACCTCCGGCACTCCAAGTAAATATACATCTTGCCAGATGCCAATCAAATCATCCGTATTAGATCCTGTAGGATAAGTAGCTCCCATTTTCTTATATAAAGGATGCGACTTATCAAATAATTTTATATGACGAACACCTACCAACAGTTCATTCTCTGCATCACGATTAATATAGCTGGAAATATCCAAATCGAAAGGAAGATGAGAGTCAAAATTGCTCCCCACTTCCTGACCATTTACTAAAACAATACAGTCTCCAGCAACAGCCTCAAAATGAAGTAAAACACGCTTCTGCTCCCACTCTACCGGAATACGGAAGTTCTTCCTCAACCATCCCATACGGGTATGCTTCCAATATTCCGGATAACTTGGAAAATAAACGGAGCTCGGGACATAAGGCCTTTGTGTACCATCCCCTACATTGCTACCTCTTCCCCAGTCGTTTACATTAATGGCAGAAGGAATTTTTATCTTTACTTTTTCCCATTTATTTGGTTGTGGTAACGATAGTTCAGGAGCTACTCCGGAGCCACTTTTCCAAGAAGAGGGCACGGGAACACATTGTAGTTCCCAAAGTCCATTCAAACATACTTCGTCACGAAAAGGTTTCTCTTGTATAGTGACCAAGCCCTCAGCTGGTGAAAAATCACGTGGAAACACTACCGTTTGAGATATAAGATCAACTACTCCCCAAAACAAGAATATAACTTCCAACAAGCAACACTTAAATGAAATATTATTAGTTATAACTGGCATACTTAAAAAATTAAAGATAACACAATAGGTCTCAAATATTTAAAATAGCGTTGGCAAAATTAATCCGTTCTTAAATAGAAACGAATTAACCTTGCCAACACATTTCGTTAACTCACCGATTATCAACAGATAGCATTTACAATTAATTCACCTACGATGTAAAAGTGTTTACCTCGGCATGTAACGACTTTTACCACTTATTGTAATGCTCTTTACCTCGGTATGTAACGACCTTTACCTCAGCATGTAAATGAAGTTACTGTCTCGCAACACTTATTTCTTATCGGAACCATAAATCAGCCCTTCTCCAGACTTATTAAACCGGAAGC
>ENA-ORCP01001900-ORCP01001900.1-human-gut-metagenome-genome-assembly--contig:-NODE-1900-length-17319-cov-12.120114_pt1 | contig 17319 bp, 14 predicted proteins | sample MGYA00242990_ERZ507991 | MGnify/ENA primary metagenome ERZ507991 (study PRJEB26167, sample SAMN06115496) | human gut metagenome | host: Homo sapiens | place: China:Henan | collected 2015-05-07... | reverse complement strand
CCCTATGGGTCAAATGCGTGTCCGCCGAACGGGGCCATGGGTCAAAATCTCGTGTCCATTTTCTTGGGTACAGTTTATTTCGCGTGTGGGTCACGGTGTGGGTCAGGCAGTTGACCCACATTTTGACCCACACATTTTTCAGCATTTTTGCAACAAAAAGCATCGAAAACCGAAGTTTTCGATGCTTTTTTGGAGCTGCTGGGCAGATTCGAACTGCCGACCTCATCCTTACCAAGCCTCAAATATAAAGTCACATAAGCCGCTATAGTTGCATTGTAGTAGGTTCCATGCACTATCACTCCCCTTTTTCAATACTCTTTATTGCACCAAGCGCACGGAACGGTTTCTTCAATACCATCGCATTCCTTGATTCGTTTAGCAGGGTTTTTAGCATCTAAACGCTTCTAACTTACCATTTAGCACGGGATACAATCTATGCTGATGTATCCGGCATAAGGAGGTCTCCTACATGAACAATTATCAACTTGAACTCAGGCAGATCGTGGATTATCCACGATGCCGAATTTATCGAGAATTTATACAAACTCTGATTGCAGACCGGAGCATTCGCACAGGCGGATGCTCCGGTCTTTTTTATTATGTCGTTCTTTGCGCCTATACCAACTTCAGAACCTCCTATCGGCGCATAGACGGGATCTCATACACGGTCTATCCGGGGGAATGGATTTGCTCCATCACTGACATCACGGAATGGTTTCGCGTGCGTTTCCATTATCAGGCATTTGCGATTCTAAAATCCTTGCAGGATCGGCAGCTCATTACATTTACCCGCCTCGGCCGCGGGCATATCGTAAAGTTCTCCATTACGGACTGGCGGCGCAACAACACCGCGCTTGATTATAACTGCCCCTGCCAAAAAGATTCCGGCTTTTTCTTCATCCCTGTTTCAACGGCAACGGAGTTGATCTCCGCGGGACGCGCATCCGAGATGGATGTCATTCTGGATCTTTGGATCTCTGCGATTTACAAGGATCAGCAAGTACGCGGCTCTGAAATCGGGCCAGTTGCGTATTTCAGAAACGGCACCGGGAATCCGCTCGTCAATTACAGCGAATTATCCGCGCGCTGGGGAATCTCCCGTTCCAGTGTGGGGCGGCTGCTCAAAAAACTGGCCGATTTTGACTATCTTTCTCTGCTGACTTTCCCTGGCCGCAGCGGAACGGTAATTTACCTAAAGAATTATCTCTCAACCATGTTCCAAATTTCGGATGTCATGATAGACAAAGAGGAGGTTGCTATGTGTCTGAACCTTCGCGTATCTGTGCCAGATACCATTTCGCCAGAGTCCGGCTCAATTTCTGATGAGCAGATCTGCGTTTCAACAGAGCTTCCCAGCGTTTCAAAACCTCACATGCTGTACTTCGTTCGGAAAGTGCTGCGAACCCTTGAAACGCAAGGCATTTCCTGCCTTTCATGCCCAAAATCCAAATATATGTTATATCCATTATCCGACGACTGCACGGTAGGAATAGAGAAAGGCACTATCTCAGCGGGACTTGCGATCTGCTGCGGCGCCGGCAGTCCGTTGTATCGGTTTGAAATGACGATCATCCCAAATGCTGAAGCGGAAGGAGCGTGCGACAATGTCAGGAAAGATGTATGAAAAACGGCCGGAAGAGGATGCCCGCTATCACGACACATGGAGACTGCTCAAAAAATATCGAGATGTAACATGGAGCCTGGAACTGTCTATCCGGCAGGTCAAGAATCAGTTTCGCATTGATTATGATTGCAACATTGAAGATTTTTTGGAGTCCATCTATATGGCAGGGGCGGATCTCGGCGGCACGGACATCGAAAATCACGCCCGGTGCATTGAGCGCAGCTACAAAATGCTGACCCTGCTTGAAAATTCCGTCAACCTTCTCCGCACGCACCACCAGAGCGGAGAGGTGTACTACTGGATCTTGTACTACTCGTTTTTATCTCCGCAGAAGCTGAAAAATGTGGAGGAGATCATTGAAGCGCTCCGCCCACATATCCGAGATATCAGCTTCAGCACCTACTACCGCCTGCGCAAAGCTGCTGTGGAAGCGTTAAGCTCTGTCCTTTGGGGATTTTCCGCACAGGACACTTTGAAAACGCTGGACTGCTTTTTCCCGCCAGATGTGTGAGAGTATTTTGAAAGAGAATTGGGAGAAAATTGAAAGGGTTTTGCTATTGAACGCAAAATCGCCGTATGTTAAACTAAGTATGCTCAAAACTATAAACAAACCAAAAGCAGCTGCAGGAGGACGCCATTTTTGATGTGCGTCTTTTTTTCTGCCCTTCTGCGGTCAATGAAACAGCATCCGGCTTTCGCTGGGTGCTGTTTCCTGCTTTTGGGCAACACAAGGAGGTAATGCTTTTGAAGCACAAGTGTCCGTCTCCCCACATTGGGGAAAACCCACACGGTAGTATCGGTCGAGGGCTGTATACAGCATTTTTGACCACTACCCTGACAGCTTCACTCTGTTTGTCGGCATCTGCCGCAACCGTGTGGGAAAAAGCCAACGAGATCATGAAGGATGTCTACAAACAGATCCTCGGCATTTCCACGATTGCAGCCATCGTTACGGCCGCAGTCGCATTGCTGATGATGAATTTTTCCCGCAGCGGCCGCACCGTGGATGAAAGCCGGGCTTGGCTCAAGCGAATCATCATCACATGGGCTGTTTTGAACGGTCTCGGCTTCATTATGAGCTATGTTACGCCCTTCTTCAGCGGTGGGCAGTGGACCGCCCCGTAAAAGCCATGGGAATTTTAGACGGTATTGTAGAGTGGATCGCGGAGCAGATCATGTACGGCCTGGATCTGATCAACACCTCTGTTTTAGGGGCGTTGGGCTGTGACATGAACACATTCCTGCGATATTTCCCCGCAGCGGAAACCATGTATAGCCTTCTGGTGGCACTTGCCATCGGGCTGATCCTGTTGGGCTGGGTCTGGAATCTGTTCAAGAACTATGGACTGGGCCTGGGCGTGGACGCAGAGGATCCGGTCAAGCTGACCGCCAAGGCGATTCTGTTCATTGTGCTTGCGTACTATGCAGATGAAATCGTAAACATTGCGCTGACGATAGGCGGAACCCCCTATGCGTGGATCTTGTCCTCAGAACTTCCTTCTCTGGACTTTGCCAGCTTCAACTCTGTTCTGTTGACCATCATCGGCGTCTGTGCCAACGGCGGCGTCGCGCTGATTGTCTTGATCCTGACGCTGATTCTTGCGTGGAACTACATCAAATTACTGTTTGAGGCGGCGGAACGGTATGTGCTGCTGGGCGTTCTGGTTTATACCGCACCGGTAGCCTTCGCCATGGGCGCCTCGCAATCCACCGGAAATATTTTCAAAAGCTGGTGCCGGATGTTTGGCGGTCAGATATTTCTGCTGTTGATGAACGCATGGTGTCTGCGGTTGTTTCTTACGATGGTTGGCACATTTATTTCAAATCCACTTTCCTTATAGGAGGTCATTATCGCGAAGAAATATCATAGAATCATTCCGCTGCTGGGCACCGTTCTTTTGCTTGCGCTCACCTTGGCGGTACCTGCGTTTGCTCTGGAGGAAAGCGATGTCGAAGCCGCAGTCAGCAGTTCCAGCCGCGAGGCCGTGACGGGAAATGTCCTGGTCTGGTTTCTCTGCGCGGTTGGTTTTCTCAAAGTCTCGCAGAAAATCGACAGCTTCATGGCAAGCATCGGCGTCAACGTGGGGCATACCGGCGGTTCCATGCTGGGTGAGGCGATGGTGGCATTCAAGGGTGTCTCCCTCGCTGCCGGCATGGCTGGAAAAGTTGTCGGGAACTTTGCCGACAGAGCCTCCAGCCGCGCAGGCGCCACCGCATCCGGATCTTCCGGCTTTCTGCAAGGTGGTCTGGCCGGCGTTGTCAGTCGGAAAATCACCAATGATGCCGTGAGAACTGCGACGCAAACGACACAGAAAGCGTCTTCCTCCACCATGTCCGCCGCGCATCAGGCCACGGAGCGTACTGTAAATGCCGAGCGGCAGGCAGCAAGCGTTGTTCATCAGGCAAAGCAGACGCGCAGCGAAAGCGCTTCTCAAAAGTCGCAGACGGGCGTGACCCATCAGCAAGTCGCTTCCAGTACCCGAACCGCCTCGGTTTCCTCACTCCACAGGGAGTCACAGCATTCCGTTGGCCTCGGCGGACGTATTTTTACCAACTCCATGCTGGAGGGCGGGCGTTTTGCCAACGATGTGATCGGTATGGTCGCAGCCGGAGACCTGCACTCCACCGGCTCCATCACCGGAGAGTTTGCGTCACAGGCGTTATCCTCCTATATGGGCATTACCGCTCAGGGAGACGCCGCGCCGCAAATAGCTTATTCCAACATTGAGATCGGCGGCGGGCGCATCACCGGCACAGAGTATTCTCCGGAGCATCCGGAGGGCATTTCCTTTGGAATGTACCATACCGGGCAATACGCCGCGCCGGACGGTGAACACCAGAAGGTCTTCTCTGCCGATGGCGTCCAATGGTACAAGCAGTATGCCGTTGATACCGTAATCAAGAAGCCCTTTACCGCACCGGACGGCGAAATCGACTATCACAAGGAGATCGTCAAGAAGATGCCCGATCCGCCGAAGCGGAAAGACCGGATGTAAGGGAGGCTGTCTATGAAACCGGAAGAATTTGAGGTTTATGTGATCCCTCCCAACTTTATGGAGGGCGGCACACTCTTCGGCGGGCTTTTGAAAACCCGTAATACGATTGAGGCGGTCATCCTGGGCCTTGCGGTTGGTGTGCCGGTTCTGCACCTTCCGTTTTCCCTCACCGTCCGCGTCGTGATTTTATGCCTGACGGCTCTCCCGCTGGTGCTTCTCGCCTTGATTGGCGTATCCGGCATGAGCCTGTCCGCTTTTATCCGCCTGTTCTTTTGCTTTCTGCACAACCGCAGAATCCTTTCACGCGATGGGACGCAGGGCGGCAAAAACGGAAAAACGCTGCTGCCCAGCTGGGCGCAGCAGCGGAAAAGCGACTGCGAAGCAGAAGACCCTCCGCTCCCCAAAAGCCGCAGCCGATTTTCTGTTGATCTGAAGCAGCGCAGCGTGACGCAGTTCAAGACCTTCTTGCAGGAGGAAGAAGCCGTTCAGCCGCTCAATGCTCTGGCGGACTATATCCCTATCGAGAAGATTGAGCACGGCGTCATTTATACAAGAGATCACCGCTATGTCAAGGTTGTAGAGGTGGTTCCCGTCAACTTCCTGCTGCGCAGCGCGAGAGAGCAGCGCAGCATCATTTACTCCTTCATTTCCTATCTGAAAATTGCCCCGGTCAAGGTGCAATTCAAGGCATTGACAAAGCGTGCGGACATTAACCGGCACCTGGATACCGTCCGCAGGGAGCTGGAGCATGAGCAGGATCCGCGCTGCCGTGTCCTGCAGGAAGACTACCTGAAGCTCATTCGGCAGCTTGGCTCCCGTGAGGCAATCACAAGGCGCTTTTTCCTCGTTTTCGAGTATGAGCCGCTGCCCGGAACCAAACGCGGCCATGAGGAAGAGGATGCAATCGCTTCCCTGCAAACAGCCGCACGAACGGCATCAAATTATCTGCGGCAGTGCGGCAACGAGGTCATTTCCCCTGAGAACGAGGACGACGCCACGGCGGAGATTCTTTATAACATTCTCTGCCGCAGGGCCAGCAGTGAGCCATTCTACCAGCGGGTGAAGTCCGTTCTGGCGGACTACATGGCCTCCGGACGGGACATCAACGCAATTCCCGTCAACGAGTTCTATGCCCCTGACAGCATCGACCTTACCCACGGAAACTACCTCTGTGTAGATGGGCTGTATTATGCCTATCTTCTTGTCCCATCAGATGGTTATAAAGCGCGCGTTCCCGCCGGTTGGCTCAGCCTTTTGGTCAACGCCGGCGACGGGATCGATCTGGACGTCTTTCTGACGCGGCAGCCAAAGGACCGCATGGTCAGAAAGCTGGGGCAGCAGCTCCGTATCAACCGCAGCAAAATTAAGGAAACCAGCGACACCAACACGGATTTTGACGACCTCGACGGTGCGATCCGCAGCGGCTATTTTCTAAAAGACGGCCTTTCCAACAACGAGGATTTTTATTATCTGAACCTGCTTATCACCGTGACAGCCGGCAGCGTGGATGATCTCGAATGGAAGGTCGCAGAAATGAAAAAGCTCCTGCTCTCGCAGGATATGGATGTGCAGACCTGTTCCTTTTGCCAGGAGCAGGCTTTTTTGTCCTCTCTCCCTCTGGTTTCTCTGGAGCGCCAGCTCTATGAGCGGTCTAAGCGGAATGTTCTGACAACGGGAGCCGCCAGCTGCTATCCCTTCACCAGCTATGAGATGTGCGATGACAACGGTATTCTTCTCGGCGTCAATAAACACAACAATTCTCTCATCATCGTGGACATCTTCGATTCCCGCGTCTACAAGAATGCCAATATCGCCATTCTCGGAACCAGCGGAGCCGGAAAAACCTTTACACTTCAGCTGATGGCTCTGCGTATGCGCCGCAAGGGAATTCAGGTCTTTATCATCGCGCCGCTCAAAGGGCATGAGTTTCACCGGGCCTGTTCCAACATCGGCGGACAGTTTATCTCCATATCTCCGGCTTCTCAAAACTGCATCAACATCATGGAGATCCGCAAGGCAGATAAGTCCGTGGACGATCTGCTGGATGGCCCCGGCGCGGAAAAATCTCTGCTGGCAGCCAAAATTCAGCGGCTGCACACGTTTTTCAGTCTCTTAATTCCGGATATGTCCCACGAGGAGCGGCAGCTTCTGGATGATGCCATGATCTGCACCTACGGGACAAAGGGCATCACACATGACAATGCTTCTCTGGAACAGCCGAAAAATCCAGGGTGCTATAAAGAAATGCCGATCCTGGGCGACCTGTATGAAATTCTCGCCGCCTCTCCGGAAACAAAGCGCCTTGCCAACATCCTGAATCGGCTGGTCAACGGCTCTGCCCGCTCTTTCAATCAGCAAACCAATGTGGCGCTGGACAACAAGTACATCGTCCTTGATATTTCTGAGCTGACCGGTGATCTGCTGACGGTGGGGATGTTTGTTGCTCTTGACTTTGTATGGGACAAGGCCAAAGAGAACCGCACGGCGGAAAAAGCCATCTTCGTGGACGAATGCTGGCAGCTCATCGGCGCCAGCAGCAACCGGCAGGCCGCCGAATCCGTTCTGGAGCTTGCCAAGACGATCCGCGGCTATGGCGGCAGCCTTGTCTGCGCCACACAGGACCTCAATGACTTTTTTGCGCTGGACGACGGTAAATATGGCAAGGGCATCATCAACAACAGTAAAACGAAGATCCTGCTGAATCTGGAAGAGGAGGAAGCCCAGCGTGTTCAGGGTGTTCTTCACCTTTCTGAAGCCGAGCTGATGGAAATTACGCACTTTGAGCGCGGCAGCGCTCTCATCAGCACAAATAACAATAATATTGCCGTGGAGATCAAGTGCAGTCAAATGGAAAAGGAATTGATCACCACGGATCGCCGGGAGCTGGCTGAGCTTGCTCAGCGTGCTGCGCCAAAGCGGCATCCATGCTAATCCGTACACAATACGCATTTAAGACGTATAACGCTCCACAACCAACAGCAATACGGCGATTATACGGCTTCAATACGCATAATGAGGAGATGTTTCAATGAAAACGAGGGAACAGATCTATGGGCAGGAAGCTGCCGGCATCCTGCGGGATGTTTCCATGTACCGCGCTCTGACGGAGATGCAGCTTTTGAAGCTCTATCCGCACAAGGAAAGTAAAATCCGGAATCTGCTGTCCTACCTGCAAAAGCAGGGCCGCATTGTGCAGCGCGGCGAGTATTACCGCATTCCCGCTGATGCGGAGGAGAGCATCGATTACGGGCTTTCAAAGGCCGTTTGGGTTCTTACCGACTTTATGGAGCAGGTGGAATATCATTCTGTCAGTGACTATCCCGCCAAAATCATCTTTTTTGCGGATGGCGAAGTTTACGAGATCATTTACGCGGAGCCGGGTAAAGAGCAGCTTATCAACCAAATGCTCTCCACGGTAAAAGAGGTTCCGCCCAAATACATCGTTCTGATTGAGCAGCCGGAGCAGATCGCCGAGATCCACACACCAAACACCAGCGGCTACTGTACCGTCTCTTCGGGCGGCGAAGTGCAGTATTATCAAATCGAATAAGGAGTTTTTTCTTGAACAGGGCCATTATATCACAAAGAATTACATCTATTCTGGCTGAGATCGAACGGCTGAACAATGCGCTCTACGCCATGAACACAACGGATATTCAGCGTTATCCCGACAACTACGAGGTGCTGTCCACGGATGCGGCGCTGCGGGCCGAGCGGATCACCTGCCGGCTGCGCCACCTGATCTATGCCACTACCAGCATCAAAAAAGAGGAATATCTGCGGTCTGCTGAAACCATGCAGGGCATTGAGATCAGCGAAAATGACGGCATTCTGGAGATCAAGCTCCCGTGCCTTCTGCCAAAGCGCAGGCAGCGCCAAAGCACGGAGTTCCTGTTGGATCCGTTTACCTCTGCGCTCTCCGATTACGCCGCCCACCACACCATGCCGCAATTTCAGCATTGTGTGGTCTGTTTTTCCCATATCTATGCGCAGGAGCTGCCAGAGCGGCGTATCCGCGATTACGATAATCTGGAACTGAAGCAGTTTTTGGATGTTGCAGCCTCCTTCATCTTGACGGATGACAATGGGCTGCTGTGCGACGCCTACAACACCACGGAGCTGGGCGAAGAGGATTGCACACGGCTTTTTCTCATGGACAGCACGCAGTTTCCGGCCTGGCTTGCAGAGCGCCAGAATGGTGTAAAAAGCATATCGGATTTTTGACCTTTTATGGGCGCTTATTTTCCAAGGTACAAAAAGCGCCCTGAAAGCGCTGAAAATACTGCGTTTTTTCAAGGCGCTCCAGCCGCAAAATTACCCAAGCTATAAAGCCCTACGGTAAAATATCGTACAAGGAGGCAGCACGGTTTATGCCTCGAAAGCCCCGGCAGCTGCCAGCTCAAAATACGCTGCCCTATCTTCTTTTGACATTAACCGCCCTCTGCGGTGAATACCCCATCCGTCAAATCAGCCACCTGCCGGGTGGTTCCGCATACCTCGAAAGTGTCGTTACCGCTCTCCGGCGAGATGGGCTGCTGCGTACCTTCTCCAAAGACGGCCTGCGTGGACTTCGGCTCACCTCGTCAGCCAAACGGCTGCTGTTGGCTGATGCTCCCGAATGGTTTTCAGCTTACCTGACCGGCAGTTCTGAGCCAAACAAGCTCAAAAGCGAAATTCCCAGACGGCTCCGGCTTCACCGGATGGCTGAGATCCTGACCATCATGCACAACGCTGACATTCCGGCCTTTCCATGGGAAAAGGCCCCTTTTTCCGCTGCCAGCCAAAGTGCGGCAATCCCCGCCTATTACACCTCCAGAGAGGTCAAAGAGATCGGCCCGCAAGGGACGAAAATCAAAAGTTCACGCGCAACCGGCATCCTGCTGACGGATGGCGGTATTTTTTTGACCTATAACACCGCCAAAGCGCAGATGAAATGGGAGTACAAGGCTGAACTGCGGTTCAAAGCTCTGCTGCAAACCGAAGGGGTCATGCCCGACGCGGAGATTTCCGGGATCGTGTTCGGCTCCACCATGGAACAACTTTCTATCCTGACGCAGCCGGACGCGCACAGCTATTTCCTGCTGGATGGCAGCTTTCCGCATTTCTACTATCTGACCAATGACCGTTATGGCGAAGCGATCCTTCGCCTCTTATGCGACACGCAGCAGCACAGGACGCTCGATGCAATCCTTGCAGACGGGCTCCATGAGGGGATACCAAATTGGCGCGTCGAGAACGATGCCATTGACAGCGAGGGGAATCCTGTTCTATTCGCCTACACCTGTGATTTTCCTCGCATCCGGCGTTTCGATACCGCGCTGGAGCTGTACGGAATGACGGGGACATTGATCTGCTTCGATTACCAGGAAGAAGCCTTGCGGGAGATCTGCGGGCAGTGTGTGATGCTGCAAAGCATTGATTTTCAACAGTTTGAAAGGAGCGTGCTCTATTCCTAAAAAGAAGCTGATTCAGCTTTTCATTATCATTCCAATCGCTGCGCTGGCGCTGCTCTATGGGAGCGGCTACCTCTCGCAGCTTTTTTCCAATTACCGTGCATGGCAGGAGGCCGGCGCCGTGTTTGGGACGTCTCCCGCATTCCCGGACGCCGGATTCGTTCCCTGCCTTGCGGCAGCCTTCCACTTTCCGTATGGGCTGTATGGCCTCGGCCTCTGCATCGGTGCGCTGGCGCTGCTGATCCTCATGGTCATGCGGATGGGCTACAGTGAGGGCGGCGAATACGACCGGCGGCGCAACCTTGTCTATTCCAACAAGGGAACCTACGGCACCGCAGGGTTTATGTCCCGCAAGGAACTGACGGAGGTGCTTGATCTTGTCCCGGATATTCGCAAGCATTCCGGCACGATTCTCGGCGAGCTGGATCATCAGGTCATTTGTATTCCTCCAAAGACTCGATTTAACGGGAATCTTGCGGTTTACGGCGCCAGCGGTTCCAAGAAGACAAGAGCCTTTTGCGTCAACATGATTCTCCAATGCGCAGCGCGGAAGTCAAGCCTTGTGATCTGTGACCCAAAATCCGAACTTTACGAAAAGACCAGCGAGTACTTGCGGGATCAGGGGTACACCGTCCGTGTGTTCAATCTGGTAACGCCGTCAGCCTCAGATTCATGGAATTGCCTTGCTGAAATCGGCGATCAGGAACTAATGGCGCAGCTCTTTTGTGATGTCATCATCAAAAACACAGGGGGCGAAGAACGTGACCACTTCTGGGACAGCGCCGAAATGAATCTGCTCAAGGCGCTGGTCCTCTATGTTTCCACCAGCTATCCCAAGAAAAAGCAAAACATCGGCGAAGTGTACCAATTGCTCACCGCCAGTTCCGAAAAGGAACTGAATGCGCTTTTTGATGTTCTTCCCCTCACGCATCCTGCCAAAGCGCCATACAGCATTTTCAAGCAGGCGTCGGAGGGTGTGCGCGGCGGCGTTATCATCGGGCTCGGCTCCAGACTGCAGGTTTTCCAAAACCGGGATATTCGCAACATCACATCCTACAACGAGATCGATTTGGAACTCCCGGGAAAGCAGCCATGCGCGTATTACTGCATTACAAGCGATCAGGACAGCACATTTGACTTTCTTTCCTCGCTGTTTCTTTCCTTCGTGTTTATCCGCCTGGTTCGCTATGCGGACGAACATTGCCCTGGTGGGGCGCTTCCGGTTCCTGTTCATGTACTTGGTGAAGAGCTGTGTGCCTGTGGAGTGATCCCAGATCTATCGAGAAAAATTTCAGTCATTCGTTCCAGAAACCTGTCCATGTCATGTGTGTTCCAGAACTTAGCAGGTCTTCAGAACCGCTATCCCTACAACCAGTGGCAGGAAATTCTGGGCAACTGCGATGTGCAGCTTTTTCTTGGCTGTACGGATGCTCTGACGGCGGAATTTATTTCCGACCGGACCGGCGAGGCCAGTATCTCTGTTACCAGTAAAGCCAAACAACTCGGAATATGGCGTGTATCCAATTACACGCCTGAATACCGGGAAACCAGCGGTGTCGGCCGGCGCAAGCTGATGACCATGGACGAGGTGCTGCGTATGGACGTCGATAAAGCCCTGATCATCATTCGTGGCAAAAATGTACTGGAGGTAGATAAATACGATTATTCCAAGCATCCCGAGGCAAAGAAACTACGGCCGAGCAAGGCCGCCTCCCATGTCCCCGCATGGCAGACAAGGAAGCCGCAGAAAAAGCAAACTCCATCGGCGCCGCCATCTCAGGCAGCGGCTAAGAAGCCGGCACAAAAGAAAAAGCCTGCATCGACAGAAAAAGTCGTTACAGTAACCAAAGAATCCATTATGAAGAAAAAGGAGGATACTTAATGCCCAAGAAAAAAACGATCCCGCCCCCTGATGATTTCTCCTCAGAGTTCATGGAAACCGAATTCGTCAAAGAACTTTCTGAGCAGCAGGCGGAGGCCGCCGACAGCGACAACACGGAAACTCCGCTGGCAGAACCCCCGGAAGTTGATCTCGGCTCCGGCGATGTGAGCGGCACAGCAGATGTCGGAGAAAAAGAGCCGGATGCCGAAAACACCGCCGATGCCGCAGATACTGTCCCTGTTTCCGATGAAAAGGCTGAGGATCCGGAGTACGACAGCATTTTGCAGGAGCTGAACAGCAGCACTCCGGCACCCCTTGACAGCAGTGGCGAAAATGATCTGGATGAAGTTGCACAGACGCTCGGCGTTTCCGCTGAAAAGGCTGCACAGTTGATTGGCTGTAAGACGAACGCACTTCCCGTCTCTGCGCTTTCAGATACCGATCCGGACGATGATCCGCTTGCGTGGCTGCTGCTCGACCAGCACGCTCTCACGCCGGAACAGGCTGTTTACCGGCAGGTCTGCACGGAGGAACTAGAGCAGCTTTTTCGCACACTCAGCGCGAAAGACCGCGCGATCCTCGGTCATACCTACGGCGTGTTCGGCTACTCTTGCATCTCCTTGAATTTGTTTTGGAAACCGGATTCGATTTCCTTCACCCGTAGTTTTGCCGGATGCACAAGCGTTATGAGTGCCAATTTGCGGCGCCGTTTCCATCGTTTGTTCCGTTTTTTTTAATTTTTATCAGGTCTGCGGCTCCATCACATGCTGCAGCTGCCACACCTGCAGCAGCTGCAGCGGCAGAGTCCCGCCCTGCGGGATCAGACTGACGGGGCGCAGCGGTGCTGTGTCAAAAACATTTACAGACAGACATTTTCCATCTGCAAAAATTTCTGCGGAGCACCGATCCAAAAACACCTGCAGCCGCACCGGCGCGCCCGGCGCCAACTGCAGTGTGCCGCAGTCCTGCATTGTCTGTTCGCCGGAATCTCTGGCATACGCATGCAGCGTCCGGGACGCCAGCGTGAGCTCCAGGGCAAAGCAGCTGCCGACCTGCAGCAGCAGCCCGCCGGTCTGCTGCTGCGCCGGAATTTCAAGCAGAATCTCCCACGCCGTCTCTGCCGCATCCGGCAGCGTCCATGGTACGGTCAGTTCCTTCCGGCCCCACGGAATTGCCTTTTTGCGCAGCGTTTCCAATTGCGGATGCGGCTGGAATCGCGGCAATTTGTCCGCGCCCTCTGTCACAACGCGCGGCAATGTGAACCAGCCGCGCCAGAAGCCCTGCTCCGCCACACCCCAGCGCCGGAACTGCGGCATCCAGTCCCATCCATTGGCCCAGGCAACCTGCACGCACTGTCCCCGATCATCGACAAACGACTGCGCCGCGTAATAATCCGGCCCCGCGTCCGGGCAGACTGGCTCCACATTCAGAAGCTTCCCCTCTTCGCGTGAAAATGTCCCGACCAGGCACACATTGCGGTACGCCGGGCAATGCATCGGGGAAACGCAGAGCATATGCTTCCTGCCAAGCGGAATCAGATCCGGACACTCCCACATCGTGCCGAAGCGCCCCTCGCTGCGGGCCAGCACGCCCTGATACTGCCACTGGAAAAGATCCTGTGAGGAAAACAGCAGCGCTGCCCCCTCCCCTTCCAGGCTTGCGCCGCAGACAAAATAGAATGTCCCATCTGCCTCGCGCCAGAGCTTTGGATCGCGGAAATTTGCCGGATCAACGCCCACTGGCGCGCAGACGACCGGATTATTTTCATATTTTTGAAACGTGACGCCATCGTCACTCCAAGCCAGACACTGCGCCTGCACGCAGTGTCCATCCTTCTCACACACGCCCGTGTACAGAAGATACAGCCTCTGCCCTACAACAAGCGCGCTGCCGGAGAAGCAGCCGCCCTGTTCATACATGTCATACGGCTCACTTGGCACAAGCGCCGGCGGCAGCTGCGTCCAATGCAGCAGATCCCGGCTCACCGCGTGACCCCAGCAGGGCTCGCCCCAGGTGAGGCCAAACGGGTTATACTGATAGAAAAAGTGATACGCGTCCTTGTACCAGACCAGGCCGTTCGGATCGTTGATCCAGCCCGGGCCGCCCATAAAATGATACTGCTGGCGCATATGCATCGGATGCGGGCGCTGCTGCTCCTGCAGCAGCTGCGCAAGATACGTTCCGTCGTTTCGCATATGGCTCCTCCTTACACAGCTCTCTGGGCGCGGCCTGCAATCTCCAGCTGCATTTCCCGGCTCAGATCGACAAAACGCGCACTGTAGCCGCAGACGCGGATGACAAGCTGCTGATGGCGCTCCGGATGCTCCAGCGCGTCGGCAATTGCGGCGCTGTCCAGCACGTCAAAATCCACCGCGCTGCCGCCACAGGCCAAAAAGCACCGGATCAGACCTGCACAGATCTGCACGTTGTCGTCCGCTAGTGAAACAGGCATACAGAAATATGCCACCGCAGACTGCGGGAACTGCGCATAATCCACTCCGTCCATCGTGTGCAGAATGGCACTGAGCTCTGCGGGTGTCCGCTCTGACGGGTTGAGCCCGCGGGAAAGCGACTGTCCACGCAGACGCCCATCCGGCAGCGCGCCGCAGTGTGCTTTCATCCACTCATACCCATAAAACGACCAGATCGACGCCTCATACCGGCCGCCGCGGCCATTGGGCATCCAGCTGATGCTCTCGGCGATATCCTGCGTGACGCGGCGCACAAACGCGTTCATCTGCGCCGTATCCGCCCCCACCTTGGGAATCTTGTTCTGCAGATAGAGCCGGTCGAGCTCACAGCCCTCGTAGTTTTTGCGCAGCATGGCGGTCAGCTCTGCAAGCGTGTAGCGTTTTTGCTCATAAACCGCTTCTTTGATCGCGTAGAGCGAATCAATAAAATCTGCAAGACCGACAAGCGCAAAGCCGCTGTTGTTATAGATTGCCCCGCCCTGCGAAACATCCTGCGCCTTTTCAATGCAGCCGGTGATTGTCGAGGAAAAGAACGGGCACGGATTATAAGCTGCCCAGCGCTTCTCAAAGCCGTTATAATGCCAGGCCACAGCGTTGACGATCATAGAGAGGTTCCGCATCACACGGTGATAGAACGTCTCAAAATCCGGCGCAGCCAACACATCGTAGGGAACAATATGCTCCCGATCAAAAAACACCGTTCCATCCGGCTCCAGCATCATCTCAAGATACCGGCAGGGACTGAGATAGCACGTTGCGCGTGAATTGACCTCCGTATCCGCAAGCAGAACCTCCTGGCAGCCGCCATTGAGATACAATCTGGCGTCAGCCTCCTGTTTGCCCATGCGCATCTGCGCGGCAATGATCGTGCGGTCATTGAACACCGACAGCACATTCCGGCCACTGGCCGCAAGCTGCGCCACAAGCTGATAGTATTCCTCCGGCGCGTCCGGCGCGAAGCGTGCCTGTACTTTGGGGTTAATCAGTCCGCAGTCCAGATAGCACTGCAGCACCCATCTTGTGATATCGTTGAAAACCGGCGTTCCGTTCTCATCGCAGCCGCCGATGCTCATAGCCGTGTTTGTTCCATAGAGCGCCTGCGACAGATCCCACTTGGCATCTGTCATGGCACAGAACCAATAGACGAGCTCCTGCGCCTGCGCCACGGTCAATCTGCCAAGCTGCACATCGCGCGCGTAATACGGCGCAAGCACCCGGTCGACATGCCCCAGAATTGCAAAGCCCATCGACTCCAGCCCGTTGCCAAGCTCTTTTAAAAGCAGCATTGTATTCAGTGCTTCAAAAAACGTCTCTGCCGGCTCGGCCGGGCAGCGCCGTGCGCTGATTGCAATCCTTGCAAGACGAGCCTGGACAACCGGGTCACGCTCCGTGCCGCACAGGCGCTCCGCTTCATCGGCAAAGCGTGCGCACAGGCGCATCACAGCGTCCTCCGCACGGATCACGCAGCGCAGAAATGTCTGCTTTTCCACGTCCGTCTCCGTCTGCAGGCGTGCCTGCGCCTGCCGCTGCAGTCCGCGCAGACCATAGCGCAACACGTTGCCGACGCCCATCGCGTGGTGCGCGCAGTCCACGTACATCGTCGAGTTCAGCGCATCCTCCTGCACATACGGCGCGATCCAGTTCTGAAACTCCTGCTCCAGCCCGGAGGTGTCGCGGCGCATCAGCCAGCTGCCAAGCCCCGGGATCGGCGGAAAGCACGATCCCGCCAGATTGCGCGGCGCACCGGTGTCTACCTCAAAATAGAACGGGCAGTGCCGGAACAGCTTCACCCGGCATTTTTCGGCTGACAGCTCATAAATCCACGTTTTTTTCTCCAGGGCGCACGCCTGCGGCTGCAGGCGGCTTTTTTCGTCCAGCTCCTGCTCCAGCGCGCTGACGTCCGTAGGGTAAGCGGCGTAATAGTCGTCCAACTCCTGACGGAAGGCGTCATATTCTTTTCCAAATTGCGTTTGTTTCCAGTCGTTCATAGTGCTCCCTCAGAATGTCAGCGCGATCTTGATACCTTCTCTGCCGCGGACGAGCCGTAAGCCCTCCGCGAAGTCCTCCACGGGGATCTTGTGCGTCACGAACTCGCGAAGCGGCAGCCTGCCGCTCGTCACATAGCCGCAGACCTCGTCGTGCACGGCGCTCTCCTGCGCAGCAATGGGCCACTGCACCGTTTGCAGGATGCAGTTGTGCGGCAGCAGCGACCAGTCGATCGCCGCGTCCGCCCGCAGACCGAGACCGTACAGGCCGATCGTGCCCTCCTGCCGGATCAGGCGCATCCCATCCATCAGAAGATTCGGGTTGCCGACCGCATCGATATACAGATCCACGCCCTCCGGCATATAGCCGCGCACAGTGTCCGCCAGCGGCTGCTCCCGCGTGTCAAAGGCAAGATCCGCACCCAGCCGCTTTGCCGCCGCGATGCGCGCCGGGTGGTGGCCTGCAAGCACGACCTTCCCGGCACCCATGCATTTAGCCAGCGCCGCCATAGCAATGCCGACCGGCCCGCAGCCTGCCACCACAACGTTCTGTCCCGGCTGCAGCCGCAGCCGGTGCAGGGCGCTGGCAACCTCCTTGAGCGTGATGAGCATGGTTGCCTCCACGGGATCTATCCCCGCCGGCACCAGCTGCCGCGTACTCGTCTCAATATCCGCGCCTGCGTGATCGGCCAGACGCGCAGCATAATCATCCGCCACGCCGTACTCAGCAAAACCCCCCCAGAAGCTGTGATAGCCAGGCAGACCAGGCAGCGCCGAGCGGAGGATATAGTCCCCCTCTTGGAAGCTGCGCACCTTTTCCCCCACATCCGATGCTGATTGCTAATATTGATAGAGTGGATATGGATGCTTCCCAAAAGGCGATTTATCAGGCTGAGGCAAAGACCATA
>ENA-ORCP01001885-ORCP01001885.1-human-gut-metagenome-genome-assembly--contig:-NODE-1885-length-17380-cov-9.973704_pt1 | contig 17380 bp, 16 predicted proteins | sample MGYA00242990_ERZ507991 | MGnify/ENA primary metagenome ERZ507991 (study PRJEB26167, sample SAMN06115496) | human gut metagenome | host: Homo sapiens | place: China:Henan | collected 2015-05-07... | reverse complement strand
AGCACAGCCATGTCATAGCCGAATTTTTTCCAGGTTGTCGGAAGTCCCCTGCGCAGCTCGTCATTGTCCATGCAGGGCAGGTCATCATGGATCAAAGAGGAGGTGTGGATCATCTCCATGGCTGCCATAAAGGGCTCTACTGCCTTTTCCGTCCCGCCAAACAGACGGTAGGTCTCCTCCATGAGCATGGGACGAAGGCGCTTGCCGCCGGCCCGCACACTGTAATTCATGGCTTCAAAAATCGTCTTCTGATGCCCCTCTTCCTCCGGGAGATAGCTCTCTACAACTTTCTCTACCTCACCGGTCCTCTTTTTCAGTTCCTCATGCATCTCCATCTTCCTCAGTCCCTCCCTGCAGGATGATCATCTGTTTTTCTACTTTATCGATCTTGTCATTGCAGGCCTTCACCAGCTTCATGCCTGCCTCATAGCAGGCAAAGGATTCCTCCAGCGTGCTGTCCGGTGCCTCCAGCTTTTCCACAAGCCCGTCCAGCTCTGCAAAGATCTGTTCTATTGATTGTTCCATGTCTGCTGCCACTCCTTCTGCCGTTGCTGTTCCCATCTGTGTGCCCATCAACTGATTTTCCGTTCAGGAACTTCCTGCCGGCGCACAGTAACAATACCGGCCGTTTTTCATGTCTCCAGTGGGCATGTTTCCGGGATTTCATGTTCTTCTGTCTCCAGCACCCTTGCCCGGACCGTTCCATCCGAAATACGCAGGGTAATGGCTTCTCCCGGTGCCGTCTGGCGGACACTCTCTAAGCGTTTTCCCCTTTCATCGGTTACAAAGCCAAAGCCACCGCTGATCCTTTCTAACGGGGACAGCCCGTGAAGACGGCTTCCCAAAAGAGCCAGCCGGTGGCGTGACCCGGTTATCTTCTGTTCCATGGCATGCCCTAAGGCATCCTGGATATCTGCCAGACGCTGTCTCTGCTCCCGCAGTGTGCGCTCCGGATCATGGAGCAGAAGCTTTAGCCGGTACTGCTCCGCCCGGTAGCGGAAAAGCTCTGTTTTCCGTTCCATGGCATGCCCGAGTGCCTCCTGGTAAGACAGCCGTGCCGCTTCAAACTGGCGGTAATCGAACACAGCCAGCTCTGCCGCTGCCGACGGGGTCGGTGCCCGCAGATCCGCCACATAATCAATGATCGTGGTATCCGTCTCGTGTCCAACCGCCGAAATAATGGGAACAGAGCAGTCGAATACTGCCTGTGCCACCATTCTCTCGTTGAACGCCCACAGATCCTCAATGGAGCCGCCGCCGCGTCCCACGATCATGACATCCACGCCCTGTCTCTCCAGTGCATGGATTCCGTTCACAATGGAAGGAGCCGCCGAAGCCCCCTGTACCAGCGCCGGATACAAAATAATCTGCACATAAGGATTCCGTCTGGAGGCGATCTGTATGATATCCCGGACAGCAGCGCCGGTATCTGCCGTGACTACCCCAAGGGTATGGATATACTTCGGAATCTGCTGCTTGTACTCCGGAGCAAACATACCCTCTTCCGCCAGTTCCCGTTTTAGCTGTTCGTATTTTTCATAGAGGGCTCCGGCGCCGTCCTGCGTCACTTCCTTCACATACAGCTGATATCTGCCGTCACGCTCAAATACACTCACACTGCCCTTCGCAATTACCTGCTGCCCTTCCGTCAGCCGGAATCCCAGACCTCTCCGGTCTCCGGCGAACATAATGCAGTTCAGGGCACTGGCAGAATCCTTTAACGTAAAATAAATATGTCCAGAGGGATGGTATTTACAGTTGCTTACCTCACCCTTTACAGATACCATCTGTAAAAAGTAATCCTGCGTGAACATATTTTTGATATAAGTATTCAGTTGTCGTACGCTGATTACGTTCTGTATCCTACTCACCGGATTTCATGATCTTGGCAAGGATCGCATTGACGAATCCGCCAGAGCTTTCCTGTCCGTACTTTTTGGCAATCTCGATTGCCTCGTTAATAGCAACGCCATTCGGGATATCGTCATCATAGCGCAGCTCATATGCACCAAGGCGCAGTACTGCAAGCTCCACCTTTCCCATACGGGTGGTATCCCAGCCTTCGGTATTCTCATTCAACAGCCTGTCAAGCTCGGGGATTTTCTCCCTGATCTTCTCAAAGCGGGCCGCAATGGCATCTGCATCCTGCCAGGAAGGAACTTCCTCATTATTCTCGCGGAACAATGCGATCTGTTCCGGCATATCCTCCGGTGCATGAAACTCCACGCGGTATAAAAGTTTGAAAACCTGTTCTCTCTGCTCGTGTCTTCCCATAATATCTTCCTGTAATTCCTCTTATTTATCCTTCTTCATGTTCACACCGGCAATACGGATGTTCACATCAGAGCAGGTCAGTCCTGTCATATTCTCAATGGCATTTTTCACCTTCTGCTGTACTGCCTGACAGGTAGCGGGAATATTGTAACCGTACTCCATGGTCACAGTCAGATCCACGGTCACATTCTTGTCCAGCACCTCTACTTTGACACCCTTGGTCAGGCTCTTAACGCCTACCTTGCTCATGAGTTCGTTGGTAACATTACCAGCCATGGCGCTGACACCGTCTACCTCGGTAGCTGCTAAAGATGCGATCATAGCCACTACATCATCGGCGATCTGTACGGTACCGATGCTCTCGTCTTCCCTTAATACCAGGTTCTTCTTATCTATTTCTTTTTCCATGATAGCTGATCCTCCTAATAATAACTAATTAGTTACAGTATACCAAATCCTTATTCATTTGTCACCCAAAAAGTCAAGGATAATTGTTTCCCGTTCTGGGCATAAGTGACGGTATTGCTGTTCCCCTGTATCTGCATATAGGAAAAAATCTCCTGCTCATCGATCAATGCATGACAGATTTCCTGATAACAGAGTTCATCTGCACATTTTATCGTCACTTCCGTTCTGCCGCCCTCTATAGCTCTGTCGAAGACCGCCTGCATCTGTTCATGGTCATAGGAAGTAAAGTAGGAACCTTCCCGCACATAATAATTTGCTTCCGTCGCCGTACATTCCGGCATGGGGATCACCGATTCGATACGATGCGTCCGTAGCAGATCCTCTGTAGTCACGCACAGATAATCATAATTGATCTCCGGCAGGCTCCTCTGCTCGCTGCCATTCTCCATGCGGTAAGAGGCATCTCCCCAGGTGGTATCTACATAATAATAGTCCCCGTCCACCTGTACCAGATTCCAGGCATGAGCTTCTCCGGTATCCACCGTTCCCTGCACCAGGGTGCACATCACCCCCAGATGATTCAACAGATACTGGGTGGCTTTGGCATATCCCTGGCAGACAGAGGCTCCTCCTAAGAATACCGAGGCAATGTTCTGATTATCCGCCGCACTCAGATCATAATTTGTGGAAAAGATGACCGCCTCATACACCGCTTTTACCTTATCGTACTCAGAAGCCGCCTCTTCCATACCGGACAGCCATTCCGCCGTCACACTGCGAATGGCCTCCGCCCGCGCTACGGCCTCTTCCTTCGTCTGATCGTAAGTGCCTGCGAAGTCGATTCCTACGGTTTTCTCCCCTCTGGAATATTTGGTATAAGTATATCCTGTGGTGTAAAAAATCTCCGGATGATCTATCAGCACGCACTGAAATACTTTGTCAATGTCCTGTTCATCCATTCCCTGTTCCAACGGTTCCGTGGACAGTTTGATCGTGTCATCCATAGACCCAATCGCCTGCTCGATCTCCTGATACCAGATCTGTTCCTGCGCATCCAGACTCTCATATGCAAAACGAGAGCCTCCCTCCTCTAAAAGGGAAAAGCTCTCTGTATTGTCATTTTCCGCAGCCGCCGTCTCCTGCACAGGCATGGTATCTATCTGTGACTCGGGCAGCACGATGGTCTGGGGTACTTCCTGCAGAACCTCCTGTGAGGAGCATCCTGTCAAAAGCAGTAACATCAGAATTCCGGCACATAACTTTTTCTTATTCCGCATTCTATCCCCCTACACACTTTTTGTTTCCATATAATTACTAATTGCGTCCGAACTCCGTCAGCACCAGTCCCTTATTACGGTCCAGAGTCATGCCGATGCTCCAGGAATTCACAAACAGCAATAAAGGATTACCCTTCATGTCCTTGACCTTCTTCATATCGGAAGTACCGGACAGCTTGGCCAGGTCGATCTCATCCTTATTCTCGATCCAGCGGATATGCTCATAAGGCAGGTTCTCCAGACGGATCTCCACGTTATATTCGTTCTCCAGACGGTATTTCAGTACATCGAACTGCAGCACACCTACCACACCGACGATGATCTCTTCCAGACCGGTATTGAACTCCTGAAAGATCTGGATGGCACCTTCCTGAGCGATCTGCTCTACGCCCTTGACGAACTGTTTTCTCTTCATGGTATCCACCTGACGCACTCTGGCAAAATGCTCCGGTGCGAAGGTCGGAATACCTTCATACTGGAACTTCTCCCTGGGCATGCACAGGGTATCTCCGATGGAGAAAATGCCGGGATCGAAGACACCGATAATATCACCCGCATAAGCCTCGTTTAAGATCTTACGTTCATCCGCCATGATCTGCTGGGGCTGGGATAATCTCATAACCTTATTGCCCTGCACATGACGCACTTCCATGTTGGCATCGAATTTACCGGAGCAGATACGCATGAATGCGATACGGTCTCTGTGAGCCTTGTTCATGTTAGCCTGGATTTTGAAAACAAAGGCACTGAACTCATGCTCCGTCGGGTTGATCATGCCGATGTCTGCTTTTCTTGGCAGCGGCGTGGTAGTCATATTCAGGAAATGCTTTAAGAAGATCTCCACACCGAAGTTGGTCAAAGCAGATCCGAAGCATACCGGGGTCAGGTTACCCTTCTGCACTTCCTCCAGATCAAACTCTGCGCTGGCACCGTCCAACAGTTCCACCTCGCCAAGCAGCTTGTCCGCTGCATCCTCTCCGATCAGTTCCTTCAGATGTTCTTCGTCCTGAATGGGGATCTCGGTGGAAGTTCCTTCCTTCGTTCCCTTCTCCGTATCGGAATATGCGATCACACACTTTTTCTCACGGTCGTAGACACCCTGGAATTCCTTACCGGAACCGATGGGCCAGTTGATGGGGCAGGTGGCAATGCCAAGCTCCTTCTCGATATCATCCAGCAGTTCAAAGGTATCTCTTGCCTCACGGTCCATCTTGTTGATGAAGGTGAAAATAGGGATCTTGCGCATCACGCAGACCTTGAACAGCTTTCTCGTCTGGGCCTCGACACCCTTGGAAGCATCGATGACCATAACTGCGGAGTCCGCTGCCATCAGGGTACGGTAGGTATCCTCAGAGAAATCCTGATGTCCCGGGGTATCCAGAATATTGATGCAGTAACCGTCATATTCAAACTGCAATACGGAAGAGGTAACGGAAATACCTCTGTCTTTCTCAATCTGCATCCAGTCGGATACCGCATGTCTGGCCGTTGCCTTACCCTTTACGCTTCCTGCCAGGTTGATGGCTCCTCCGTAGAGCAGGAACTTCTCGGTCAGGGTCGTCTTGCCGGCATCCGGGTGGGAAATAATGGCAAACGTCCGGCGGCGGTTGATCTCTTCTGTATAATTATTACTCACTACTATAGTCCTCCAAATATATCTCTTATATCTCTAAAAATCTATTTTCGCAGTTCTTCGGGATCTGCTATCTATGATGGATCTGCCTTTAAAACAGAGCTTCCTTCAAACTCCGGTTGGATTCCGAAATAATCCAATACCGTAGCTCCGATATCGGAAAAAGTCGGTCTGGTTCCGCGATTCCCCGGCGTCACAGGCGCACCGTACATAAGAAACGGAGTATATTCTCTGGTGTGATCCGTGGTAGCCGTATATGCGGGATCACAGCCATGATCTGCCGTGATCATCAGAATATCTTCCGGCTTCATGTGTGCCTGGATTTCCGGCAGCTTTTCATCAAAATAAGCCAGTGCCTTCGCATAGCCGTCCACATCTCTTCTATGGCCGTAGAGCATGTCATAATCCACCAGATTGATAAAGCAGAGTCCTTCGAAATCCTTGTCCAGATATTCCAGTGTCCGCTCAATGCCTTCCGCATTGCCGGAAGTGTATACATGCTCGGTAATGCCCCTGCCTACGAAAATATCCTGGATCTTACCCACAGCAATGACATCCTTACCGGCAGCCTTCAGCTGATCCAGCATTGTCACTGCGGGAGGCAGCAGGGAAAAATCGTGTCTTCTGGGAGTACGGGTATAATGTCCGCTCTCACCGATAAAAGGTCTCGCAATGACACGGCCCACGCCGTGTTCTCCCTGTAAAATCTGTCTGGCGATACGGCAATAATCATATAACTGCTCCACAGGAACCACATCCTCATGGGCAGCGATCTGAAACACACTATCTGCGGAAGTATATACGATCAGTTTGCCGGTGCGCACATGCTCGTCCCCGTAATCCGCAATGACCTGTGTGCCGGAGTACGGCTTATTGCACAGCACATCTCTGCCGGTGCGGATCCGGAACTCTTCCAGCACATCCTCGGGGAAGCCGTCCGGATAGGTAGGCAACGGCTTGGGAGAATAGATACCTGCGATCTCCCAGTGTCCGATGGTCGTGTCCTTTCCACGGGAACGCTCCGTCATGCGGGTATAAGCTGCCGTGGGATGGTCTGTTTTCTCTCCCACTTCCACGCCGTCAATATTAAACAAACCCATGTTTTTCATATTTTCCATATGAAAATAAGGGCTCTTTGACACGCTCCCCAGTGTATTTACATTGATGTCACCGTAAGCTGCGGCATCCGGCATCTGTCCGATACCGAAGCTGTCCAATACAATTAAAAAGACTCTCTTCATTGTTTCTTCCTTTTGTCAAGTTTTCCAGGTTAAGTTATGATACCATCCAGATTGTTCCGTGCTTCGCACTCTCACAATCTGGACCGCATTCGTAATCCGCTCATTTTTCCGCGAAAAATGGCTCCTTACTCATGTGGTACGGCTCTCGAATCTCCGGATGCTCCCGCAAGCGAGCTTGCATCGCACCGTCGACTCTCGACCCTTGGTATCATAACATAATTTTTCCCCTATGTACACAAAAATATCACTGTGCAATGGTGCTGATGACGATATTTTCCGCCGCAATATCCGTCTTTCTTTTTACGATATCTTCGATCTGTGCCCGCTGCACATCTGTCAGTTCTGCGGCATTGACCACCACATCCACGGCATCCCCGTTGATGCTGACCACAGCTTCACTGAAACCTTTCGCCTGCAAAAGCACCTCGGCCGCCGCTTCCTTTTCCGCGATATCAGTCATGCGCACCATGCTGTCCACCGCTTCCTGTTTCTGGGCATCGCTGAGCTCAGTACTGTTGATAATCTCCAATAAGGTCTCTTTATTCCGGGCTCTGGTCTGCTCCTTGGAAAGTCTTGCAGCAGACAGTACCTCCACACCGTTCGTTCCGGTCAACACTGCTTCCCCGGGAATCTCACCTTCGTCCGGCGTAGCCTCTGCCACCTGCATATCTTCATCCAGATAATCTTCCATGACGATCTCCACATCCGAATCCAGGCTTTCCATATCTGTGACAATGTCTGTGGAATCCACTGCACTGAGATCTTCTGTATTATCCGACGCCAGATACTCCTTTTCCAGGTTGGTCCCCGCAAACTGCAGATAACCTGCAATGGCTATCATGATGGCAAGTGCGGTAATCATAAGCTGATTCTTCTTAATTAAGTTTTTCACTGCGTTCCCCTTTTCCAAAGGCCTGTATCTGCCTTCTTGATTTTATACTCTATTGTATGTACCCCTTTCGCCGGATATGTTTCCCGCTCTTTATTTTTCCAACACCTTGATCCTGTGCGCTTCCACTCCGAACAGTGCCTGGATGATCTGCGTGATCTCACCGGCCATATTGCCCTTCCCCGCGCCTTCCGCTACGACCAGTACCCCCTCCACTTTCGGTGTAATGGTCTTCACGACAAAAGGATCCCCTCCCGTATCCTCCCGATATATCGTCCGGTACTCTGTGTTAGAGGTATTTACCGTCCTGGCTCCTCCGGCAGCATCCTGTTCCTCGGTATTGGACCGTTCTGCCGTCATATCTTTTTCCACGATCTTCTCCTCCGAAGATTCCAGTGTGACCATGACCTCGACCTCCCCCAGTCCCCGTACCGCTTCCAGCATCTTTTTTAACTTTTCTTCAAGATATGCCGCATATTCTTCCGTACTGCCGGCGGTCACTGTCTGTGTGGATGCCGTTAGCTCTTCCAGCATCGCCGATGCATTTTCCTTCTCCTGCCCCTTTCCGCTGTCTTCCTTTTTTACCGGCAGTGCAATGACGAACAACAGGACTCCCAGCAGGACCAGCAGCAACAGATTATCTCTGCTAAACCATTTTTTTCCCAATAATTTTTCCATCATTTCCCGTCCTCTTTCTACCGGATTTTTATTTCTGCTTCCTCTATTTCCGGGATTTCCACCCGGATCTTCACCGGGTCCGGAGGTTCCGTTTCTTCCGTTACTTCCGCCACAGTATCTGTGACCGCCTGTATCTCATCTTCTGTCTGTTCTGCCTGCACAGCCGCCTGCTCCAATACCGTCCGGATTTCCTCTGCGAACTCCGTCGCCTGCACATCGGTGCCTGCGATTTCATCCCCTCCCAGCACCGTCAAAAGCGGCTGCAATAACTGGATCAGAAGCATGACCGACAACAAAAGTTTTAAATATTTTTCATAGGACTCTCTGGGTCTGAAATGTATCAGGGTCTGCGCACAGATCAGGAAAATCCCCACTTGTCCGATCACATGATATAACCACTGCATTTTCTATATCCCCCTGCTGCCGATCGCCAGAAGCGCCAGTGTGACCACAAACAACAGCAGCGCCGTTCCCACGGTACGGAACAAAAGCATCATGGCATTTCCCATACGATCCGTGCAATTGGTAATTCTTTTATCACTGACGATTCCCATAAATGCCGTGGCACATTTGATAAATCCTGCCGTGAACAAAATCTGTAATAAGGGAACCGCACACCCTGCCACCAACAGTAACAGTAACAATACTCCTACACTATTCCGGATCACAACTGCCGATCCAAGCGCCAGCTCCAGAACCCCATCCGCAGCATTTCCGATCCCCGGCAGTACCGAGACAGCCTTCTCCACTGCGGAATTTTTCAAGGAATCCACCACCGGTGTGATCAGCGACTGGAACAGACTGATTCCTGTGACCACACCCAGGGAAGCCTTCAGTATCCATCCGATCAGCTTTTCCAGTAAATCCGCCAAAAGTGCCAGTTTTTCCTCTACCCAGATTCCGTTGATCATCGTCAGCAGACAATAGCTGTAAATCAGTGGGAGCACCACTCCCAGAAGAATTTTCTCCGTGCCGTAGATCAACAATAGCATAAGCTGGTACCCGGCTCCCACCGTAACCGGTCCCGAAGCCACGCCTACGGTCAACAGAAAGGTCGGCACCATCAGCCGGACAAAAAGTACTATATTCTCCACCGTTTCTCTGGCCGTTTCCAATACTCCCGAAAAACATTGCAGAAGAATCACACCCATTAACAGATAGATAAAATAAAAACTCAGATCGGCGATCTGGTGTTTATCAAATACTTCCACAAAATGAATCAGCAATGCCGACAGAATCCCCAGTACAATCAACCAGATCAATATATTTCTGATACCGGTGGCGGAATTGCTCATTTCCCGTATGACTTCTTTCAACAGACACCCCACCGCCCCCAGAATATCTCCCTGCAGGATCTGTGTCATCAGATCTGTCACAGAGATTCGAAAAGTCGGGAACAGCTTCTGCATTCCCTTTTCCAATTCCTCTATCCCATATTCCTGCCACATCGTATCCATCTGTCTCCGCGCTCCTACATCATACTGTAGATCTGCCGGATCACCGACAGGAGGATCGGCAGGCCCGCGAACAGCACCGACAGCTTCCCCAGGATTTCAAGCTGATCCGAGACAGACGAGAATCCGGCATCCTTGCAGATACCGGCACTGAATTCACACAGATAAGTAATCCCCACCACCTTCATCAGAATCCCAAGGTATCCCTTAGAATCTCCGAGATATTGCTGCAATCCCCGAAACTCTTCCAACAAACTTCCCGCCATCCGGCACACAAAAGAAAATACCAGAATACTCAGTGCGAAACCGATCAGTAATGCATATTCCGGTCTCTGCTGCCTGAATTGAATAGCAAACAATACTCCGGCAATTCCCAACAATGCGATTTTGATGATCTCTGCCATTTTTCCTCCTAAAACGAGAACAGGGTCTGCACGGTATCGAACAGATCATAAATATAAGGAACAATCCAGCTGAGGACCAGAATCAGTCCCGCCAGACTTATCAGAAAAGCGTGTTCCTCCCTGCCGCTGTGTTTCAGGACCTGACTGAGTATCGTCACCAGGATCCCTACCGCTGCTATTTTAAAGATCAGTCCTATTTCCATCTTTCCCCGTCCTTTTTTGTCCTGTTTTTTATCTTTCAGAGCAACAGGAGCACCAAAAACATCCCACTCATAGCACCCAGTCCTACCGCCAGCCGACATTTCTGCGTAATTTCCCGCTGTTGTGCTGTGGCTGTCCGCTCCAATCCCTCTTTGGACAATTCCATCGCCCGAATCTGCATGGTCTCATCCGCATACCCTTCTTTTCCCGCAAAAATCAGGAATTGATCGATTTCTTCTTTTTTTAACGGCAACGCTTCCAACTGCCTGCGAAAACTCTCTCCGGCGATTTCCAGGAAACCGGTTCCTCCCGCCTCTGCGTATTCCCGATATACCCTGTTACAGATCTCTCCCAACCGGTCTTCCCGCTGTCTGCCGATCTGTCTGCATCCTTCCGGCAGTGTAGATCTGTTATAACGGATCTCACTGATCCACTGATCCAGAAGACAGATCAGTTCCCTGGTCATATGTAACCTCATCAAAAACTGCCCGCGATACCACATACCCAGCCCCAGGCAGCCGCAGAGGATCATCCCCCCTCCAAGCATCTGCATTCCATCCGCCCCCTCCCTTTCAAGATCACAATGCGGGCAAACATTTCTCTCATATATTCTCCACCCAGACGTCTGGCTGCATCCTCTTCCCCTGCCCCATGCACCGTAGCCAGCAGGCTGCAGCCGCCGGATGCGGCCATGTGAAGCACTCTCAGATCCTGTTCTTCCCCCAGTTCATCCACAGCGATCACCTGCGGTGACATTGACCGTAATAACAATAACATCCCCAAAGCTTTCGGGCAGGCATCCAGCACATCCGTCCGCATACCCAGATCGTTCTGGGGTCTCCCCCGGTAAGACCCGGCCAGCTCCGAGCGCTCATCTACCACTCCTACCCGAAGTCCCGGTCCGTAAGCATTGCCGTCGGACAGCTGCCGGATCAGATCCCGGAGCAACGTAGTCTTACCAAATCCCGGCGGTGATACGATCAGCGTATTTTGAAATCGTCCCGCTTTATAAAGCTCCGGAAGTATTTTATCTGCGACACCCCTGATTTCATGAGCTACGCGGATATTTACAAAGGATATATTTTTCAGTGTCCGCAGACTGTTCTCATTTTCCAGCACAGCCTGTCCGCTTAAACCAATCCTGTGTCCCCCTTCCACCGTCAAAAATCCCTGTCTGATCTCATCCGCGTAGGCGTAGACGGAGTCCTGACACAAATAGGCGATCAGGTCCCGGATCTCCGTCTCCGTCACGGAGTATGCCCCATATGGTTCCTCCCGCCAGATTCCGCTATGATCCAGAAAAAAATCTCCCCGGGAAGTCTCAATGATCACCGGCCTGTCCACCCGGAGCCTGATCTCACATACCTCCTGTGCTTTGTCCGCGGTCACTTTCCAAAAATCTCTTCTCTTTTGCGGAAAGATCCGAAGCAGGCTGTCCATGTTCCACCTCCCATAGCAAATCGGTGCTTTTCCCCGCATCCCGGCTGATATTTCTTATTCCATGTTTCCCATGATTTCCATGTATCGCGTTTCTGAATAGTTCAATATATGTGTCCGCGGACAAGATATTCCTTCCATTCTTCTCTTTTTTTCTATAGTGTGCTATAATGATTGATATTGTCTTTATGAATTTCATTTTGGAGGATATTTATGAACATTATCATTGTGGGCTGCGGCAAAGTAGGCTACACCCTGGTAGAACAATTGGGAGGTGAAAATCACAATATCACCGTAATTGATACAAATGAGGAAAAAGTGAATTCCATCACGGATGATCTGGATGCCATGGGCATCGTAGGAAATGGTGTCAGCTTCCAGACACTGTCCGAGGCCGGCATTGACCATGCGGATCTGCTGATCGCCGTGACCGGATCCGATGAACAGAACCTTCTGTGCTGTGTCATTGCGAAAAAGGCGGGACATTGTAAGACCATCGCCCGTGTCCGCAATCCAATCTACAATAATGAGATTGCTTTTCTGCGGGAAGAACTGGGGCTTGCCATGATCATCAACCCGGAGCTGTCCAGTGCAGCTGAGATCGCCCGGATCTTCCAGTTCCCTTCCGCAGTTAAGATCGATACTTTTTCCAAGGGAAGGATCGAGCTTCTGCATTTCCGCGTGACCCATGACTGTCTCTTAAATAATTATGAACTGATCCATATCCGTACCACCTTAAAATGTGATGTACTGGTATGTATGGTCACCAGAGATGACCAGGTGCTGATCCCCCGGGGTGATTTTGTCTTCCGGGAAGGTGATGTGGTTGCGATTGTGTCCACTCCTCCCAAGGCAAATGATTTCTTCAAAAAGATCGGTATCGGCGCCGGCAGGGCACGTACTGCCATGATCGTCGGTGGTGAGGAAGAAAAGTCTGAGAAAGAGCCTCTGCGTATCTGGGGGCATGTAGATGATGCGAAGAAGCAGATTGTTCCTGCAACTTCACCAGTCATTACCTGCCAGTGTATCCGTGTACCGGTATTAAACGGACATACAGCAGCTGTATTTGTGAAATTCAAGAAGAAACCTACCAAAGAGCAGCTGATCGAAGCACTGAAGAATTACAGTGGTGTGCCACAGGAACTGAAGCTTCCGAGTGCACCGGAACATTTCATCCAGTACTTAGAAGAGGACAACCGTCCGCAGGTCAGCCTGGATGTAAACTTTGAGCATGGCATGGGAATCTCTGTCGGACGTCTGAGAGAGGATACCGTATATGACTGGAAATTCGTTGGATTATCTCACAATACCGTTCGTGGTGCAGCCGGTGGTGCAGTTTTATGTGCAGAGCTGTTAAAGGCACAGGGATATATCACAAAGAAATAAGTAGTAAATTGAAATACGGATTTTTGGAGAGAAGTGCAAAAACTGCACTTCTTTCTTTTTGCCGAAAACCTTGTGAGAGATATTAATCAGGGATATAATTTCTTTTAGCAGAAGGAATTTTGTACGGAGGAATCGGGATGAACGCAAAAAAAACAGATCTCAAAGAACTGGAAGGCTGGTATGCAAAATCAGGAAACCAGCTGATGCTTTTGTATGGCGGAATGGACTGCCGAAAAGAACAGCTGATCAAAGAATTCTGTGTGGGGAAAAAGTATTTTTATTATCGATGCAGACAGCTTTCCGCACAGGAACAGATGCAGAAAATGGGAGAAGAAATTCAAAATGCTTTTCAGATGAAGCTGAGCAGATATTCCTATGATGAATTTTTTAACCGGGTAAAAAGCGGAGATGCATCAAAACTGGTGATTGTGATTGATGAGGCACAGTATGCAATTAAAAGAGATCCGGAATTTGTCAAAAGTATTTTAAAATTAAAGATGAAACGGCTTTATCCGGGACCGGTGATGATCATTCTGGCGTCTTCTTCCATTGTATGGGCCACGCAGGATGCAAAAGATGCGTTCGGGGATGGATTCCGTCGTATTGATGTGCTGCATAAAGTGGAAGATCTGAATTTCCTGGAAGTTGTCCGGACATTTCCGGCACTTTCGGTCAGCGACTGTATCCGTATTTATGGAACCATCGGTGGGGTGCCGGGATTTATGGAAGCATGGAATCCGGAAATTTCATACAGGGAGAATATTTACCGGCTTGTGCTGACGGAGGGGGGATATCTGTTTCATATGGCAGAACAGAAAATTTCTGCAGAACTGCGTGAACTTTCCGTCTATAACACAATTTTATCTGCAATTGCACAGGGATACAATAAACTGAATGACCTGTATGCAAAAACCGGATATTCCCGTGCAAAGATCAGTGTTTATATGAAAAATCTCAGCCATTTTGATATTGTAGAGAAAGTGCAGTCGTTTCAGACCGGCGGCTGGGAGAATGCCAAAAAAGGGGTATACCAGATCAAAGATACATTTATTAATTTCTGGTTTAAATTTGTATTTCCGCATATGTCAGATCTTTATCTACTGAAACCGCATGAATTTTACGATCGCTACATTGCACCGGAACTTGGCACATATCTGAAACGTTATTTCCGGAATGTCTGCATGGAGTATATGATGCTTTTGAATCAGATGGGACGCATGCCGTTTCCAGTTCATAAGATCGGAACCTGGGTTGGAAAGACAGGAAACATTGATATTATTGCCCAGAGCACAGACCGCAGAAATATTGTGGGACTATGTAACTGGGATCAGCCACAGCTGACATCGCAGATGTGCGAGGAACTGTATCAGAACATGGAAAAGGCAAAAATCCGTTCGGAGCATATCTTTTTATTCTCTGCAACGCGGTTTGAACCGATGTTGGCAGAACATGCCAAAACGGATGACCGGTTTGAGCTGATTGATATGAACGAATTATAGAAAAAAGTTTGCCAATAGGGGATAGAAGATGGGAAAGTCACTGATCATAACGGAGAAACCGTCGGTTGCCCAGGAATTTGCAAAAGTTCTCGGGGTGAGCGGAGGCCGCAGGGATGGCTATCTGGAAATATGTAATCACCTGGTGCGTGGGACATCTGGTAGCCATGGTATATCCGGAAAGTTATGATATAAAATACAAAAAGTGGAAACTGGAAGATCTGCCATTTCTTCCAAAAGAATATAAATATGATGTGATCAAAGATGTCAGCCGGCAGTATGATGTGGTTCACGGAATGTTGATGCGTGAGGATATCGACCGTGTCTACTGGGCAGGAGATGCCGGAAAAGAAGGACAGACGATCGAGGAAAATATCCGCAATTTCGGCGGTGTGCGAGACGGCATGGAGGAACTCCGGGTCTGGATCGATTCGCAGACAGAGGAAGAGATCCAACGGGGAATCCGGGAAGCAAAACCGATGTCTGCCTATGAAAATCTCGGAAAATCCGGTATTATGCGTACCATTGAAGATTATGCCATGGGCATTAATTTTTCCCGTGTAATGTCGGTAAAATATGGAGGGTTGTTAAACAATGCGGCGGGAACACGTTCCTACACCGCTATTGCGGTCGGGCGCGTGATGACCTGTGTGCTTGGGATGGTCGTAATTCGTGAGCGCGAGATCCGCAATTTTAAGGAGACACCGTTTTACCGTGTTGTCGGAAATTTCACAGATGCACATGTCCAGGGCGAGTGGAAAGCCGTCGAGGGATCAGGGTACTTTGCATCGCCGCTTTTGTATAAGGAAAACGGATTTCGGGAAAAGAAGGATGCACTGGCATTGATTGACCGCGTGCAGGGACATCCTGCGATTGTGGAATCCATCGAAAAAAATATTTCCAGAAAACGGGCACCGTTACTATTTAATCTGGCAGAGCTGCAGGCAGAATGTGCAAAACGATTCAAGATCAGCCCGGATGAAACCTTACAGGTGGCGCAGGATCTGTATGAACGGAAACTGACAACGTATCCGCGTACCGATGCGCGTGTGCTTTCCACTCCGGTGGCAAAGGAAATCCATAAAAATATCAGCCGTCTGCGGGGATATGAGCCGACTTCGGATTTTGTGGAGCAGATTCTCGACAGAAAGCTGTATGGAAATATTGCAGGAACGCAGTATACCGATGATTCTAAAGTGACAGACCACTATGCGATCATTCCGACCGGTCAGCTCACGGAGCTTGGGAAACTGAATGCTCTGCAGAAATCGGTATTTGATCTGATCGTGCGGAGATTTCTCAGTGTGTTTTATCCGGCGGCAGAATATCAGAATGTAAAAATGACGGCTGTTGTGGATGTGGGGGAAAAGAAGGAACGTTTTTATGCGTCCGCACGTGTGTTAAAGACACCCGGTTATTTGGAAATTGCAGGAATTCCAAAGAAAGAGGAAGAAGATTCGGATCCGAAGGAACTGCTACATCTGGCAGATCAGCTGAAAAAGGGCGATGAGATTTCCGTGGATGGATATGAGGTGAAAGAGGGAAAAACTTCACCGCCGAAGCGGTACACCTCCGGTTCCATGGTGCTTGCCATGGAAAATGCAGGACAGCTGATTGAGGATGAAGAGCTTCGGGAACAGATCAAAGGTTCGGGAATTGGTACTTCTGCCACCCGTGCGGAGATCATTAAGAAACTGGTCCGTATCCATTACCTCAATCTGAATAAACGGACGCAGGTGCTCACACCGGAAAATCTCGGGGAGATGGTATTTGAAGTGGTGAGCATGACCGTCCCGGCACTTTTGAACCCGAAGATGACAGCTTCCTGGGAAAAGGGACTTGATGGAATTACACGGGGAACCGTGGATTTCTGGGATTACCGGACGAAACTGGAAGATTTCATCCGTACCGAAACGGAAAAGATGATCGGACAGGATCTGCGGGAACCGCTTGCGGAACGCATCAGTAATTTTGCCGGGAAACATGCAAGGGGTGCCGGTGCGAGAAGAAAAATCGGTGTCAGATGCCCGGCATGCGGTGGAGAACTTGTAACCACGCCATTTGGCTATGGATGTGCGAATTATAAGAATGATAAATCAGGATGTAATTTTAATATTGGCGAAATTGCAGGTGTTCAGCTGAGTGAGGAACAGGTAAAAGAACTTATCGAACAGGGGCATACCCAGACCATTCGCGGGTTTAAATCCAAGGCAGGCAAACGGTTCGATGCAAAACTTAAGGTAGATAAAGATGAAAACGGAAAAGTTAATATTGCATTTGATTTTTCGGACGTAGAGCCGGAAATTATTCCGGAGGTAAAGTGCCCGGTATGTGGCGGACAGATGAAAAAGACATCTTTCGGCTATGGATGTGTAAACTTTTCACCGGACGATGAGAACAGCTGCCGGTTTTCCATTGGAACGATCGCCGGAAAAACCCTGCCGGTTACTGCGGTAAAGCAGCTCCTGACGGAGGGACACACGGATACCATGCGCGGTTTTAAATCAAAAACCGGTAAAAAATTTGATGCGCTGTTCTGGGAAAAATATATACAGAATATCATGACTCCCGAAGACCGTAGAAGCTATGAAGCTCACAAATC
>ENA-ORCP01001878-ORCP01001878.1-human-gut-metagenome-genome-assembly--contig:-NODE-1878-length-17428-cov-3.752406_pt1 | contig 17428 bp, 11 predicted proteins | sample MGYA00242990_ERZ507991 | MGnify/ENA primary metagenome ERZ507991 (study PRJEB26167, sample SAMN06115496) | human gut metagenome | host: Homo sapiens | place: China:Henan | collected 2015-05-07... | reverse complement strand
CCAAGCTTCGCCGCATAGGTGATATCGCCTTTTTCGGCCAGAATGAACCTGCCGTCGGCGGATGCAGATTTATTTCGATTCTCTCCGGAAAACGCGTAGATCGTAAAGATCAGCTCTGTGCGCCGCCCGTCTTCCCACTGCGAAAATGCATAGCCATGCACGCCGTCCGCCTCTGCGCCGCGCGTGATGCAGAACTGGTTCTGCCAGCGGTCCGGAAGCTTTAAGAACCAGCCGCCTGAAAAGCTGTGATAGGTCGTCAGCTTTGGCAGGCTGCGTCCGTCCAGATCAAGGTTGTACCAGTTGATCGCGGAATCGTTCTCATCGGATCCCTCTGCCGACGGAAGCGGCAAAATCTGCGGCAGCTCGATCAGCCCGTCGCCGTCAATATCGGAGGCGTAGACATAGTAGCTGCGGACAGTGGAAACAGGGCTTTCCGCCTCGCGCATAGTGACGCTTTGGAACACGCCGTTCTGAAACGCAAAGACGTCTGTCACAAGTCCGGTATCCTCATATGCGCTCGACACAAAGACGGCGGGAATGTCCTTCATCAGATTTCCGGTCAGAATACGCTTGACAAGGGACGCTCCGGCAGTTAGATACGCTTCCTTCTCGCGCTCCATCTGCCCATCTTTCCAGCGGTAGAACTCCGCTACGCCCTGCGGCTGCTCTGCTTCAAAGCGGAGCAGGAAAATATCCTTCCGGCCGTCGCCGTCAAGGTCGACTACGCGGTATTCCGAGTAATTGGCATTCATCAGCTCGGCCACATGGCCGTCGGAGTAGGAATATGCGCTGAGCGATTGCAGCACGTCGGTGGACAGCTGCCGCCCGATGACAAGCTCGATGCCCGGCTGGCCGGTCAACTGGACGTATTCGACGCTGGCAAAGCTGGTGCCGTCGCCCTCGATCACATCCGTCAGGTGGTAATTGCCGTCCACACGGGAAAAGATGCAGGCTCTGAGCGGCCTGTCCCCTGCCGCCTTCAAAAACGCGATCGCTTCTTCCTGTCCGTCGCCGTCGAGATCGGCCAGCTGCACAGACTGCTGATTCGGGCCGGACACCGGCGCAGAATAGGCAGCGCTCTGGCCGCTCAGAACCGCATCGATTGCAAGCTCCAGCCGGTCATATTCATCAGAATGCCGCGGCAGCGTATATAACTCGTCAACTGTTTTGACAAAGCATCCTGTCAGCAGCAGTGTCAACGCCGCAGAAAGCAACGCAAGTCCCAGCTGTTTCCTGCGCAATCGTTCCAACTCCTTTTTCAACTCTTTATAGTATATCATGTCAAGTTACAAAAGTGTAGCGAATTTGTAAAAAGCAAGACTATTTCACGACCACATTTTTTTCGCCGAGCTGCTCCCGCAGCTCCTGCAGCATCCGCTCGTCCAGCGCACAGCTTCCACCCATCCTTGCGCCGGTGTCGGCAAAATAGATCACGGCCCGCGCTTTTCCCGGGAACATCTTGAGAATGGGCAGGACCTTCTTTGCCGAGCGCTGCGCGGAGCTTTCGATTTTGAGATAGACGGTATGCGCCTGCGCCGCTGTCTGACGCGCGGCCTGCGCGGCATCCAGATCCTTCATATCCCCGATCTGCACCATGCGGTTCACGACCATCTGCGGCGGTTTTTCGTCGCGAACGGAAATGCGGCCATTCAGGATAACAGGCGAGTTTTCATAAAGCAGCGAGCCATATTGACCCAGGATCGTGGAAAATGTCAGAAGCTCCATGGAACCGGTATCGTCCTCCACTGTGACATAGGCCATCATGGAGCCGGAGCGCGTGGTCTTCATCTTGACCGCCTCGACGATTCCGGCAATGTTCACGATCTGCTCGTCCTGATAGGTATCGCCGCCGTTTTCAAAGCATTCCAGAATCTCACCGATTGGAACCACATCCATGCCGCGCAGCAGCGGCCGGTACTCGTCCATCGGATGGCCGGACAGGTACAGACCGGTCGTCTGCTTTTCCAGACTCATTTTCTCCTGCACGCTCATTTCCGGGATATCCGGTGCCTGCACAGCTGGCATGGCAGCGGCGCTGTCTTCGCCGGACAGCAGATCGAACAGACCCATCTGGCCGTCGACATTCTTATTCTTCTGGCTGGCCGCTGCGTCGAGCACAAGCTCATAGATACGCAGCATCTGGGCGCGGTTCAGTCCAAAGCCGTCGCAGGCGCCGGCCTTGATGAGATTTTCCAGCGCCCGCTTGTTGAGATCCGTCCCGTACATACGGGAGGCAAAATCCTCAAGGCTGGTGAACTTCCCGCCCTGCTCTCGCTCGTTCATGACCTTCTGGATAAAGCCGCGTCCGATATTCTTGATCGCCGCCAGGCCAAAGCGGATGCCGCCCGGCACGACGGTGAAATTGTCGTTGGATTCATTGATATCCGGCGGCAGCAGTGCAATGCCCATCGCGCGGCACTCGGCAATATACTCGGAGATCTTGACCGAGCTTCCCAGCACCGACGTCATGAGCGCCGCCATATATTCGCGCGGATAATAGCATTTGAACCACGCGGTCTGGTACGCGATCACCGCGTAGCAGACGGAATGCGCCTTGTTGAACGCGTAGTTCGCAAAGTCGTACATCTCGTTGTAGATGGCTTCCGCCGTCTGCTCCGGAATGCCGTTTGCGACGCAGCCGGTGATATTGCGCGAGGCATCGCCCCGGATAAAGGCGCCGCGCTCCTTTTCGATGTCCTTGACCTTCTTTTTGCTCATGGCGCGGCGCACCATGTCCGCCTGGCCAAGCGAATATCCGGCAAGCTTCCGGAAAATCTCAATGACCTGCTCCTGATAGAGAATGCAGCCGTAGGTGACGGAAAGGATAGGTTTCAGCATGGGATGCTTGTATTTGACAAGCGATGGGTCCTGCTTGCAGGCGATCAGACGCGGGATCGACTCCATCGGGCCGGGGCGGTAGGCTGCGACGATAATGGAAAGATCTTCGATTGACTGCGGCTTCAGACCCATGCAGACGCCGGTCATGCCGGTCGATTCCATCTGGAACACACCGGCTGTTCTTCCCTGCGTGAGCATATCCATGACCTTGGGGTCGTTGTCCGTCACGCGGGACATGGAGAAATCCGGCTCCGTCTTCCGGATATCGCGGATCGCGTCGTCAATGACGGTGATATTGCGCAGGCCGAGAAAGTCCATCTTGAGAAGCCCCAGCTCCTCAAGCGTTGTCATGGTGTATTCCGTGACGATGGTACCGGCGTTTGTCGCAAGCGGCACATAGTTGTAGACCGGCAGCTTTGTAATGACCACGCCTGCTGCGTGCGTTGAGGTATTGCGCGGCATACCCTCAAGGGCCATGGCCGTGTCGACAAGCTCCTTAACGCGCGCATCGCCGTCATACATCTGCTTCAGCTGCGGGGACTGCTTCAGTGCGTCCTTGAGTGTGATATGAAGCGTCGTCGGCACGAGCTTTGCGACGGCGTCCGTCTCGGCAAACGTGAAGTTCATGACACGGCCCACGTCGCGAATGGCGGCTCTGGCTGCCATGGTGCCGAAGGTGACAATCTGCGCGACGTGATCCTCGCCGTATTTCTGCCGGACATAGTCGACGACCTCGCTCCTTCTCGTATCGCCGAAGTCCATATCGATATCGGGCATGGATACCCGCTCCGGATTCAGAAACCGCTCGAAGTACAGATCGTACTTCATGGGGTCGATGTCCGTGATCTCCAGGCAATAGGACACCATGGACCCTGCGGCGGAGCCGCGCCCAGGTCCTACCGGGATGTCCACGCTCTTGGCATAGCGCACGAAGTCGGACACGATCAGGAAGTAGTCAGTGAACCCCATCTTTTCGATCATGTCCAGCTCGTAGTCCAGCTGCTTGCGGTACTCCGGCCTGTCGCCGTACCGCTTGACAAACCCCTCATCACATAGCTTCCGCAGATACGCGGGAGAGTCGTAGCCCTCCGGCAGCTGGAATTCCGGCAGGTGGTACTTACCGAAGGTGAACTCCAGCTGGCACATGTCTGCGATGCGCTGGGTGTTGGCCACTGCGTCGGGGTACCCCGCAAACAGCGCCTCCATCTCCTCCGTGGACCGCAGATAGAAGTTCTGGGGCTCGTAGCGCATCCGGTTCTCGTCATCCACGGTCTTGCCCGTCTGGATGCACAGAAGCACATCGTGGCTCTCGGCGTCCTCCTTCCGGAGATAGTGGGCATCGTTGGTACACACCAGCGGAATGCCCGTCTCGTTGTGGAGCCGCAGCAGCTGCCGGTTCACCTCGGTCTGGTCGGCGATACCGTGGTCCTGCAGCTCCAGATAAAAGCTGTCCTCACCGAAGATGTCCCGCATGGTCAGGGCGTATTCCCTCGCCCCGTCATAGTCACCGTTCAATACTCTGCGGGGGATCTCACCGGCCAGACAAGCCGACAGCGCGATAAGGCCCTCGGCGTGTTCCCGCAGCAGGTCCATGTCGATACGGGGCTTGATGTAAAAGCCCTCGGTGAATGCCTGACTCACCATATAGGACAGATTCCGATAGCCTGTCTCGTTCTTGCACAGCAGCACCAGATGGCGGCTCTCCGCATCGAACTCGTGCTGCTTATCGAAGCGGGTCCGCCGCGCCACATACACCTCGCACCCGATGATGGGATGGATGCCCTCCTTTTTGCAGGCGCGGTAGAAGTCAATGACGCCGTACATCACGCCGTGGTCCGTGATGGCCACCGCGTTCTGCCCCATCTCCTTTACCAACGCCGGCAGATCCCGTATTCGGCACGCGCCGTCCAGCAGGCTGTATTCCGTATGGACATGCAGATGTACAAAGCCCATGTCTCCCCGTCCGTCCGTATCTCTCAGGCCAAGTCCTCCAGCATTTCGCACAGCAGCTCCACGCCGGACACCACCAGCACGCGGCAGTGCTGGGTCACGCCCAGCTCCCGGGCCATGTCCGTGGCGTCCAGGTCCTTCTCCGCCAGCAGGTCGCGGCAGTCCAGCTTGTGGAACCGCGCTGTGTAGCGCCGCTGGTACTCCTTTGTCAGCTCCGAGGAGCGCTTCTTCCCCGCCGCGCCGTTTTCCAGCGTGGCCGGGTACACCATGCCCAGCACCACCGCCGCGGCGTTTACCACGCCGCACACGCCGCCGCAGCGGAGCCCGCCGCCGAACCCACTGGCCAGCGCCATGCTCTGCTCCTCTGAAAAGCCGGTGATGTCCGCGAACGCCAACAGCACGCTCTGTCCGCAGTTCAACCCCTTCTCGTGGTATTCCATGGCCCGCAGGCACCGTTCTCTCATTGTCATACCTCGTCTGCCTCCTCCATCAGTTTCCGCAGCCGGTGATTGATACAAGATTTCGTCACCGGCGGTTCACACCGTTCCGCCAGCTGCGCCAGCGAATCCTCCGGATAGTCCAGCCGCAGCTGCGCCGTCTGCTGCAATTTCTCCGGCAGCCGCTCCCACCGCGCACTGTCCCGCAGCTTGGCGATGGCGGCGGTTTGCTCCTGGGCCGCGTCCAGCGTCTTATTGACGTTGGCCATGTCGCAGTTCATGGCCCGATTGGCCCCGTTCCGTATCTCCTTGTCCACCTTGGCGGTCATGATGTCCATGGCCGCCGCCGGTGCGCCGATCTTCGTCAGCAGATCCTCGATGTGCTCCGATTGCTTGAAATAGATGAGCGCATCCGCCCCCCGCTGCACGGAGCGGGGCAGGAATCCCATCTCCTCCAGCAGTGTGGACACCTCACGGCTGGCCTGCTGATGGCTGGTGGCCAGTTCCATATGGTACCGCTTCTCCGGATCTGTAACGCTGCCGCCGGCCAGAAACGCGCCCCGCAGGAACGCCGTCCGGCAGCAGTCCTCCTCCAACAGCCCGAAGTTTACGTGCAGCGCCATGATCTGCTGGGGATCGTACCCCAGCGTGTTGATGACCCTCGCCAGCTTCTCCCGATCCGTGATGCGGAAGATGAGCTTGCCCCGTCCGTCGCCCTCCGGCGTCTGGTCGAACCGCAGCGAAAACGCCTTGTGAAACAGCTTGGGAAGCCGCGCGGCAAACTCCGGATTTTCCGTGATGATCCGTACCTCCGACGGCGTGAATGTGTTGCAGTATAGCAGCACGCCGTAGGCCTCCGCCCGGGCGCAGCATTGCCTGGACAACTGGACGCGGCACATCTCATTTTTCGCCTCAAACGCAAATGACTGCATCAGTCCGCCTCCCTCTCACCGTGAAATGTCCCGATGGCTTTCGGACACGGGGAAGCCCTGCTCCCCGATGAATGTGGCCAGATGATGGGCCACCGCCGTCGAGCGATGCCGCCCGCCGGTGCAGCCCACGGCGATGACCAGCTCCGTCCGTCCCTCCTGCCGGTACTGGGGCAGCAGAAACGCCAGCAGCGGCTCCAGCCGCTCCAGAAACCGTCCTGCCGCCTCGGATGAAAACACATACTCTCGCACCGGCTCGTCCAGCCCCGTCAGAGGCTTCAACTCCGGTACATAATAAGGATTGGGCAAAAACCGCACGTCGAACACCAGATCCGCCTCCATGGGCAGCCCATTCTTGAACCCGAAGGACATGACGCTGACGTTCAGCGGCTGCCGCGTACCCACGCCGCCGAACAGGTTTAAAAGCTCGCTGCGCAGCTTGGCGGTGGAGAACGCTGTGGTGTCCAGCACGAAGTCCGCTCTGGCCCGTACCGGATCCAGCAGCTCCCGCTCCCGCTTCACGGCCTCCTCGATGGAGCCGCCCTCGGTACACAGCGGATGGGTCCGCCGCGTCTCCTTGTAGCGGCTGATAATGACCCGGGTGTCCGCCTCTAAAAACAGCATCCGGCACCGCACGTTGTCCCGCCGCCGCAGCTTGTCCTGCACGTCGATGAGCCGCTGGAACGGCTCCCCCGCGCGGACATCGTACACCAGCGCCACACGGTCATACCGCCCGCCGGAGGCGGTGCAGAAGTTGGCGAATTTCAACATCATCTCCGCCGGCAGGTTGTCCACGATATAGTAGCCGATGTCCTCTAAAAAGGCAGCGGTGCGGGACTTCCCGCTGCCGGAAAGTCCCGAAATGATGAGTATCTCCACGTTTCGCTCCTCAGTGTATCATCTTGATCTCCGGCTCCAGCCGGACGCCCTTTTCCTCCCATACGCGCCGCTGGATCACCGCCATCAGCGCCGTCACGTCGGCGCAGGTGGCGCCGCCGCGGTTGATAACAAAACCCGCGTGTTTCTCTGACACCTGCGCTCCACCCACGGTCATGCCCTTCAGCCCGCACTGGTCGATGAGTGCCGCGGCGAAATAGCCCTCCGGCCGCTTGAATGTACTGCCCGCACTTGGATATTCCAATGGCTGTGAAGCCTTTCTCCTTGTCATCAATTCTTCCATTTTCTGCCGTATCTCCTCCGGCCTTCCCGCCGTCAGTTGAAACACGACCCGGAGTACCACTGCCTCCGGCCGGTCTGTCAGCAGGCTGTGACGGTAGGAGAACCGCAGCTCCTCCCCTCTCAGCGTCCGGACGCCATCATCGGGAAACAGTACCGTGGCGCTGTGCACCACCTGCTGCATCTCCCCGCCGTAGGCCCCTGCGTTCATACACACCGCGCCGCCCACGCTGCCTGGGATGCCGTGGGCAAATTCCAGCCCCGTCAGTCCCTGCTTCTGGGCGTACACCGCCGCCCGGGCCAGGGGCGCACCGGCCTCCGCCGTCACGCGGCCCTCCGCGTCCAGCACCACACAGGACATATCCCGCGTGTTCACCACCAGCCGGTCCACACCCTCGTCGGGAAACAGCAGGTTCGTGCCGTTTCCGATGACCAGTGGTCTGGCCCCACAGCCCCGCGCCGCCTCAATGAGCAGCACCATCTGGCTGCCGTCCTTGGGGAACGCCATGCGCCGCGCCGGTCCGCCGATGCGGAACGACGTGTACTTCGCCAGCGCCGCATCGTGTTCATATATCATGTCCGGCAGATAGTCCGCCGTCCATCGGTCCAATTCCTCATACCAGCTCATAAACCCTCCTGAAACGGCATCAGATCCGCTTGTTCTTGCCCAGCAGCGCCGCGCCGATGATACCAGCCTGGTTGCCCAGCTCCGCCTTGACGATGCGGGTGCGCCGGTTCTTTCCACAGGGGATGCTCTCCCGCTCCACGCACCGCTGCACCGGCAGCAGCAGCTGTTCGTCTGCCTCATTGCTGACACCGCCGCCGATAGCCAGCGTATCCGGCTGGAACACGTTGACCATGTTGACGATGCCGCAGGACAGATAGCTCACGTATTCCTCGCAGATGCGCTGGCCCACGGGATCACCCTGCCGTGCCGCGATAAATGCGGACTGGCCGGACACGCGGCCGTCGTTCTCCGCCACCACCTGCGCAAGGATGCTGTCCGGATGGGCCGCCAGCGCCTCTGCCGTCATCCGCTTCAGCGCTGTGGCGGAGGCGTACTGCTCCCAGCAGCCGCGGCGGCCGCAGGGGCACGGCAGACCGTCCTTGATGATGACGGTGTGGCCCACCTCGCCGGCCATGCCATTGGCGCCGTGGTACACCTTGCCGTTGTGGATGATGCCCGCGCCTACGCCGGTGCCCAGCGTGATGGTCACGAAGCGCTTGCTGTCCCGTCCTGCGCCCACGTAGTATTCCGCCAGCGCCGCGCAGTTGGCATCGTTCTCAATATACAGCGGGATGGACAGATAGTGGTGGAACAGCTTCCGCAGCGGCACGTTCCGCAGCGGAAGGTTGCAGGTGTAGCCGATGGAGCCGGACCGGATCTCCACGGTCCCGGGCACGCCCACGCCCACCGATGCGATGTCGTCCAGCGGCACGCCTGCGGACTTGGCCAGCTCCTGCGTCATGGCCACAATGGTCCACGCCAGCGACTGCTGGTCGGTGACGGATGCCACCTTCATTTTCTGCACAGCCAGCAGCTGGCCGTTCTCATCCGCCAGCCCCGCCTTCAGGTTGGTGCCGCCGATATCTACGCCCACATACTTCATCGTTCCGTCTGCTTCTCCTTCATCATCTCGTCCACCTTGCTGTCAAACTGCGTCACAAAATCTCTCGCTGCGTTGTAGCCGTACTTCATCTGCCGGTTTTTCATGGTGGCGATCTCCACGATACCCGCCAGGTTCCGCCCGGGCCGCACAGGGATGGTGACGATGGGCAGCTCCACGCCCAGTATCTCGTATTTCTCCTCACCAAGGCCCAATCGGTCGTAGAACTTGCCGTCTATCCACTGCTCCAGCTGGATGACCAGGTCGATCTCTGTATCGAACTGCACAGCGCCCATGCCAAACAGCTGCTGCACGTCGATGACACCCACGCCGCGTATTTCAATGTAGTGACGGATGATCTCCGGTGCCGTGCCAAACAGGCTGTTGGAGATACGCCGGATCTCCACAGCGTCATCGGCCACCAGCCGGTGTCCGCGCTTCAGGAGCTCGATGGCCGTCTCACTCTTGCCGATGCCGGAGTCGCCCAAAATCAGCACGCCCTGGCCGTAGATGTTCATCAGCACGCCGTGCCGTGCGATTTGAGGCGCCATGGCTCGGTTCAGATAGTCGATAAGCTTGCTGGTCACGTCCACGGTGGACTCCGCGGACCGCAGCAGCGTGCGGTCATGCTTCTCTGCCATCTGCACCAGCTCCGTCGGGACGTCCATTTCCCTCGCCACGATGAGGGCAGGGAACGGATAGCTCAGCAGCTTATTGAACACCCGCATCCGCTCCGTCTCCGTCATGCGGTCCAGAAAGCGCATTTCACCGCGTCCAAGGATCTGCAGGCGCTTATCGTCAAAATAGTCGTAAAACCCCACCAGCTGCAGGGCCGGACGGTTCACGTCCGAGATGGTCACAACGGTGTTGTCGAAGTCGCGCCCCTTGTGAAGGATCTCCATGCCGAAGATCTCCACCATTTTTTTCAGGCTGGCCGGCGTCCGTCTGACTTTTTCCATACAGGTTCCTCCCACGGCCGCCGCCGTCAAACGCGGCAAATGCGGCAAACAGTTACCTTATATTATATCTGATACCCCTTTACATTTTTAATCTTCGCAAATTTTACAAACATCTTCCTTTTAGAAGTGCTCTTCACTGACAGACCTTTTACTTTGCCAGGTTTTGTTACTTTCTGAGTTACTTTCTGAGTTGATTTCTGAACTGGTACCTGTGTTGGAACTGCTGTCAATGCAGGAGTTTGAGTTACAACAGGCGCTGTCGTAGGCACAGGTGTTGCAGTAGGTTCCGGAGTAGATGTAGTTCCTGGATAATCCGCATATAATTCCGGATAATCTGTAGCTATCTTAGGAACTGCAGCATCTGCTGTTTTTGTCTTTGATATAGCAATACGATCAAGTCCCGGACCAAGAGCTGTCGGATTATATACATAAATTGTATTCTTTCCTTTGTCTAAATAAACCTGGGTGGACACACACCCTACTGCAGAACTATTACCGGAAATCCCCACAATATCAGTTACTTGTACTGATTCATATTGGTTTGTACGAATACTAAGTTTCTTTTTGCTTCCACTTACCACGTAGAGCTTCAGGTCATACATACCAGCTTCCGGAGCTTCGATATTTTCAAATTTAACACGGTTTTGCACTCCACGTATTTTTCCGATATAAGCTTTATTGGAAACATACTGAGCAGTTGTCGGTGTTTTGTTGCCAAGACCAAGATTTGCATTCTCTGCCTCAAAATAGTTGTAATTATCATAAGATGTTAATCTCAAATCATCTTTCTTGCTGAAAATGACAGCTGCACCACCGTTTTCTTTAAGTGGCAGTGTGAGTTTATCCTTGGAAGTTACTTCTTTTTTCTCCATCTGAATGTTGGAATTATCAGAATTATCCGTATAAACATACGCATAATATTTTGCACCTGCATCCAAGAAAGAAAGGTCTGCTTCATAATTATCTTCTTTAGCTGTCATAGCACCGAGGTACCAACGCTCACCACTCCTTCTTGCACGAATTGCTGCTTTGCGTGGTTCAGACCCCTCCAACAAAACAGACTCATCCCAAGATGATGGAATATCTGTAAGGAATGACAAACCACCATACCCCGGATATACGTGGCAGGAATGTGCCAGCGTCTGCATTGCCGATTCATAGACAACTGTCATTCCAAGCATGAAACCATTCGTCGCTTTACAATTTTTCACACTCATTCCAACCGGTGTAAATTCCATGGAACCGATTACATTACGCGTATAAGGCAAAGTAAGAAGAGTCTCTATAGGCGAACCACTTCCCCACTTGAAGTACTCACTTCCTTGTACAGCCTCACTCGATAAAATGTTCGGAAATGTTCTGTTCTCGCCATTTGGATCTGTGCAACCATGATAATTTACAACTAATTTATGTTTCGCCGCAATGGATGCAATATCATACATATCTTTCATCGCCCACTGACTGTCGCTCTCAAGATAATCAACTTTAACACCTTTAACGCCAAGACTTTCGCACCATGCAAATTCTTTTTCAATAGTTTCAGGATTATCAAGGTCTACCCGATGTGCACCGTCTCGTTTCTTTACTCCATACCAGACAAGTATTCCTACGTTTCTTTCATTGGCATACTTACATAATTTCTTTAACTTTTCTTCATAATCCAATTTTCCGGAACTGTCCTTCCAGTTTTCCCACCCAAAATCAACAAGACAATACTTCTGTCCTGTTTCTTTCGCATAGTCAATATAATCATACAAAGACTGATATTCAATCGGATCTCCTGTTGACCACCAGGACCAAGATGCTGTACCTGGTTCTACCCAGCTAAAGTCTCCCTCTGCTGCCGGATTGAGGTCAGAAACCAACGAACTGTTCGTCAAATCGTTTAATGTATCCGTCATAATGCATACACGCCATGGTGTATGAAATTCATTCTCCATTGTAACACTCTCAATTGGCAGGTATTCCGCCTTAAAAGTCTTACCAACATACTCTGGGTCCTGCTCCTGCTTTAAATATTTACTAAACTGAACTTTATAGGCAGCACTTCCCTGATTTGTATGAAAAATAGTTGCACAATAAGGTTTTTCCTCGTTATACACATTTGCCTCAGTTAAAAGCATATAGCAGGAACCATTCCCATTCGCCACTTGAGAGAGAATTGCAGGTGGAACATCTCCATTTGCATTCTTTACCTGGGTCATTGTCCTTGTCGAATAAGAGCCCGGCTCGTAAGTTGAACTGTACCAGTCGGCATTCCATACTCTTCCATCCATAGGAAATTCAAAGGAGCTTACTTCACTGGTAATCACTGTTTTCTCATTTTGTGTTGTCGTGTCTCCATCCACAACATAACGAAATCCAATACCATCTTCAAAAATACGGAAAATCACCTGCATTTTTGCATTTTCTTTTGTTACCACAAATGACATTTCCTGATATTCTTTATTTACATGTTTTTTACTTCCCTGGTACCAATCATACTCTTCTTTTCCCTTTTTAAGTTCATATGACTCCTCATCCACCTGCAGACCAGTAGATAAATCAACACTTTTCGTCACAATGCCAAGTGGTGCGCATTTCAACGTAACATGTCCATTCCGGTATGCAGAATAAAAAATTTTTCCCTCCTCATTCTTCCATATGCGAACTTCTATTTTATTATCTACCGATGCTGCATGCAATTCTGTGATTTCTGTCAGTCCATCTGAACCATCCTCATCAACTGCAGTTGCTGTAACATTCTTTTTCACCATTTCAGCATTAGAAACTTTGTTTCCATAACACATAGGAACAATCAACGATGCCGTCAGCAATGTCGCCACAACTCTCTTTATCTGTCTCCTCATAACCATACCTCCATTTTTTTATTTGATTAATGCTATATATAATGCTATCATAAATACAAAAATAGAGAATGTCTTTTTATAAGTAATACATGTGAAAATATGTTACACAACTTGAATACACAGTGTCCTCAATGTTACCTTCTACTGATTTGCTATCTTTTCCGCCAGTTCCTCCAAATACTCCCAGCGTTCCATTTTCTCCATCAACTGCTCCTCTGCTTCTTCTTTTTTCTCGGATAACTCGCGAAGTTTGACATAATCTGTGCCATTCTCCGCCATTTCTTGATCGAGTGTTTCAATGGTCGTCTCTAACACAGAAATATCCTCTTCGATGGTCTCATATTCACGCTGTTCCTGATAAGAAAATTTAAGTTTTTTCTCACGGTTTTTGTACGCCCAGTGTGCCTCTTTGTTACCGGTATGGCTCTTAGTTTTTCCGTCGAAAGAATTTTCCGTACTCGCCGGACGCTTTTTCACATAATCTGTGTAACCGCCTTCGTACTGGCGAATTGCACCATTCTCTTCAAAAGCAAAAATGCGGGTTACAATACGGTCCAAAAAATACCGGTCATGTGAAACTGTGATAACAATTCCGTCAAAGTCATCCAAATAATCCTCTAAAATTGTCATCGTTTCAATATCCAAATCATTTGTCGGCTCGTCAAGAATAAGTACGTTTGGCGCCTCCATCAGCACGCGGAGAAGATTTAACCTTCTTTTTTCACCACCGGATAATTTACCAATGGCACTATACTGTTGCGAAGGCGGAAACAAAAAGCGCTCCAGCATGGCAGATGCCGAGACCAGCCCATCACTGGTGCGCACAAATTCTGCCGTGTTTTTAATATAATCAATCACCTTTTCATCCGCATCCATATAAGCAATTCCCGCGGATTCTTCCTTTTCGATTTCCTGTGTATAATAACCAATCCGAATCGTCTGTCCAACTTTAATACTGCCGGCATCCGGCTCAATCCGGCCGGCAATCATTTTCATTAATGTCGTCTTGCCGCAGCCGTTTTTCCCAACAAAACCAATCCGGTCATGTTTGAGAAATATATAAGAAAAATCACGTATCAATGTATTCTCACCATAAGCTTTTGATACATTTTCAATTTCGATTGTCGTTTTTCCCATACGGGATGAAATACTGCTTAACTGGAGTTTTTCATCAACTTCCGGTGCCTTTTGATTTTTCAGTGCTTCGTATCGCTGGATGTGTGCCTTCTGTTTCGTCGAACGAGCTCTGGCACCACGCGAAATCCACTCAATCTCCTTGCGCAAAATACTCTGACGTTTTCTCTCACTGGCACGCACACTTTCTTCCCGCTCTGCCTTTCGCTGCAGAAACCCCGAATATTTTTCGTCGTAACTGTATATTTTTCCTTTGTCAAGCTCTATGATTTTATTTGTCACGGAATCCAGAAAATACCTGTCATGCGTCACCATAACCAAGGCCCCTCGAAAGGCTTTCAGCTTGTTTTCCAGCCAATCTGCCATCTCACTGTCCAAATGGTTTGTCGGCTCATCCAATATGAGCACATCACATGGAGTAATCAACACGGAAACAAGTGCAAGACGCTTTCTCTGTCCACCGGAAAGCTCTCTTGTCTTCTGTTCAAAGTCTGTAATACCAAGCCTTGTAAGCATTGCCTTAGCCGCTATCAATTCATTTTCATTGGCATGGTGATGCACCATATTCTGAACACTCTGTAAAACCGTGTCCTCTTCCGAAAATTCCGGATTCTGAGGTAGATAATGAATCATCAGATTCGATGCCTGTATAACCTGTCCTTCATCCGGAGTCTCCAGCCCTGCCATAATTTTCAGCAAAGTCGACTTGCCGGTTCCATTGATTCCGATTACACCTACCTTATCCCCTTCATGAAGATAAAAATCGGCGTCATCAAAAAGTTTTCTTTCCGTATATGAATGTGTCAAATGTTCCAGTGATAAAATATTCAAATCAATCGTCCTTCTTCTTTGTTATGCAATTTTCCACCCTTTTTAACCACATAAAAACTATTTTTTATTTTATCATTTTTCGCCACATGTATCAACTCATTTTTTTCGGATTGTTACAGCAAAATGCACAGCCTGTCTGCTGCCCGATACAGTTTGCACAATCCCTGCAATCTGACAAAATATCTTTCCGGCTAATCAGATACACACCTGCCACACTCATTTGTGGTTTCATTTTTCCACCATCCCATGAAACTCCAATTTTTTCAGCATCCATTAATTGCAGCATTTTCTCTGATGCAGATAACTCCATTCCATAAAAACCTGCGCCAAAAGCAGGGCTACAAAACCGTTTTTCATACACGCTGTGCTTCCGCTGCAAATACTCCCGCAGCCACTCTCTTACCACATCCAAACAAGCGATTTGAAAAATTTCCCAGTAATACTGTGTTAAAAGTGCCTTACTTTCTTCTACTTCATATTCCGGTGCATGAAATGCATACAAATAACCGGTTTCAACCTGTCTCCTGTCAATGCGTGACAGCACCTGGCACTGCATCTTATCATTTCCAAAAGAAAACCAGCCATCTTCTACACATTGCCCCGAAAACGGCTGCAAAAGAATCAAAACACGGTACAAATATTTATTCCTTTCCAGAATTTCTCCAATGCTGCTAACTGCCATCCCTTTATGCTGTCTGTGTGTTCTCTTATCCATCTGATCCCACGAAGCAATCTGTGCCATACGCTCCCAAATTTCTTCCCTGAGGTTTCCGATATTTAGAGAAATTATTTCATCCTGCCTCTGCAATTGCTGCATTACCTTGTCATAAGCTTCCGGGCGATGTATCACCTCACACTGACTGCAGTCTTTCATTTTCTGTCCCTTCGCATTCAAAAACCAAACCGGATTTCCAATGCACTTTTTTTCACGATACAACGGGCAATAACAGAACAAACAATTAAACTCCTCCTCGTTTTCCGTCTTGTGGCAGGGAAAATATTCACACTCTTTATTTTGAAAAAAACGGTAACTGTTTATCATGCACGCACCTCCTCTTCTCTGCTCTCCATTTTACCATAACTTTTGCGAAATTACCAAAACGAATCCGGTATGATGCTTGACTAGAACCTAAAAGATACGATATAGTATAAAAGTAATGCTATTTTAACAAAAAGAGGAAGGATAAAACGAATGTGGAAAACAATCAATGATATTCTAGTTAATATTGACAATTTTGTCTGGGGTATTCCCCTTATGGTACTAATTCTTGCCGGCGGTATTTTATTAACCGTGCGTCTTGGCGTAATGCAGTTTCGAAAACTGCCGCTTGCCTTAAAATGGATGGTAAAAAACGAAGAAGGCGGTGAGGGAGAAATTTCAAGTTTTTCTGCCCTTTGTACAGCCCTAAGCGCGACGATTGGAACCGGTAATATCGTCGGCGTTGCAACTGCTGTTGGTGCAGGTGGACCGGGTGCTCTTTTTTGGATGATTGTCGCTGCTTTTTTCGGCATGGCGACCAAATTTGCCGAAGGTCTCCTCGCTGTAAAATACCGTGTTGTCGCAAAAGACGGTCACAGCCTTGGCGGTCCGTTTTATTACATAGAACAAGGTATGGGAAAAAAATGGAAATGGCTTGCCAAAATATTTGCTTTCTTTGGCGTATGTGTCGGACTTTTCGGAATTGGAACTTTCAGTCAGGTAAATGGTATTTCCAGTGCTGTTCACGGCTTTTTTGATTCAGCCAATGCACACTGTGTAAATCTGCCATTCTTAGGCGAGTATTCCTGGTCCGTTGTGATTTCATCATTGGTTTTGGCGTTCTGCGTCGCTTCCGTTTTGATTGGTGGAATCAAGCGAATTGCTAATGTTAGTCAGGTTATCGTGCCATTTATGGCAATTATTTATTTCCTGTTTGCAGGCATTTTGATTATTACTAATATCACCGCGGTTCCAAGTGCAATTGGCGTAATTGTAGAAGCGGCTTTCTCGCCAAGAGCAATTACCGGTGGTGTCGTCGGAAGTATGTTTGTTGCTATGCAAAAAGGTGTTGCACGTGGTATCTTCTCAAATGAAGCCGGTCTTGGTAGTGCACCAATTGCCGCAGCTGCCGCACAGACAAAAGAACCTGTCCGTCAAGGTCTTGTAAGCATGACAGGAACCTTTATTGATACCATTGTTATTTGTACACTTACCGGCTTATCCATTGTATTAACCGGTGCATGGCAGGTAAAAGGACTTGAGGGTGTCGGCGTTACGACCTATGCTTTTCAGAAAGGACTTCCGTTCCCTCCTGAAGTTTCCGCATTTGTCTTAATGCTCTGCCTTGTATTCTTTGCCTTTACGACAATTCTTGGCTGGGATTATTACAGCGAGCGCTGTTTGGAATATTTGAGTGGCGGCAATATGAAACATGTAAAAATATTCCGCTGGATTTACATTCTTGCCGTATTTATCGGTCCATATATGACAGTCAGTGCCGTGTGGACAATCGCCGATATTTTTAACGGTTTGATGGCAATTCCAAATATGATTGCTATTTTTGCCCTAAGTGGTGTCGTGGCAAAAGAAACAAGGGATTTCTTCAAACGTCATAAAGAAGGAAAAATTAAATAACGAAAACAAAAAAACTGCCATCCACTTTGATATGCTCCCTTCTAGGTAGACAAGTGAAATAATTAAACTTGTTACTTAGGAGGGAGCATATTTTATGTCTAAAA
>ENA-ORCP01001871-ORCP01001871.1-human-gut-metagenome-genome-assembly--contig:-NODE-1871-length-17465-cov-5.216414_pt1 | contig 17465 bp, 16 predicted proteins | sample MGYA00242990_ERZ507991 | MGnify/ENA primary metagenome ERZ507991 (study PRJEB26167, sample SAMN06115496) | human gut metagenome | host: Homo sapiens | place: China:Henan | collected 2015-05-07... | reverse complement strand
TATCAATTTCAGTTACGATTGCTCCCAACTTTTTGAATAATTTTCGAGCCGAGCCGACATAACCGGTGTAGCCTTCATGCAGTGAAGCTGTTGGAATAAATGCGACTTTCTTATTTTCAATTTCTTCCTTTATCAGACTTCCTACATTTGAAAAGTGCGAACATAAAAATAGTTTCATCAATATTCTCCTTTATAAATTTCGATTTGTCGGGTAAATAAGCTTGTATAGATTTATTATTTGCCCTGTTTTTCACGTTCTTCAAGTTTCTTGTACCACTCCTCCAGAGCAGCTTCAATAAGCCGCTTGACCTCGGAAGTGCAGGAAGTCCCTTTTTCTTCGCAGTATTTCTTGAAATCGTCTGCGATATTGGAGCGCACACGGGTCGCAATGGTCCGCATATTATCCTTATCCCATTTTCGGGAATAGCCTTTTTGTTTTTCCGATACGGGCATAAATCTACCTCCCGACTTAAAATATTTATCATAACAGTATAACATACTTATATAAGCAAATCAATATGCAGACAGGACAAACTTTTTTATGAAGATTTGTTTGTATTTACTATTGAAATATACTTATATAAGTAGTAATATAAAGATACAGCGGGAACATAAAGATCGAAAGGGTGATGAAAATGGACGAAAAAACCGAAAAGCTTCAGACCGACCTCAGAATTGCAGCTGCATTTCTGAAAGCTCATGAGGAAGTCAAGGCAAACGAAGCCGAGCGTAAGAAAAGAATGTATGAAAAGGCGGTGATCGCAGCCGAGAACAGGCGAAAGAAGAAGGAGGAAGAAGCAGCCTACTTTGAAAAACTCAGGACAAATCCACCCGAACCAAGCGAAGCAATAAAGACGATTCTCAGGAAAAACTGCGGAATTGACCTTAATAAATCAAAAACGGAGGAATGAATTATGTTAAGAATTTCAGATGAAAGCTATGAGAGAGTACAGGACATTATCGAGGACATCGGCTATTGCTGCGAGGTCGATGATGATTACAATGAGTGGGAAGACATTGCCGCTTCATCAATGGCAAGCTTCCTTGATGAGCTTGCACCCGAACAGCTTGAAATGACGGTTTCCGCTCTTGAAGAGTACATAATTGATACTGCTGACAGCAATATCAACATGGCAATGGGTATCAAGACTGCGCTTGGAAGATATTTTCGTGAAAGGCTTGAATTTCTTGATATTTATGTCGTTCCCGATGTAAAGCTCAGTCTTGACGAGGACGAAGATTTTAACGATACGGACACGGCAAGGCTTGTGAATGTGCTGAAAACTATGCAGAAAAAAGCGAAAAACATACAGATAGGAGAGTAAATTTTATGGGAAAAATACTTACATTAAGCAATCAGAAGGGTGGAACAAGCAAATCGACTTCTGCCGTACATCTCGGTGCTGCGCTTAAAATTATGGGCAAAAAAGTGCTTATCGTTGACTTTGATCCACAGGGCGATGCTTCAACATATCTCGGATATGAGGAGGAATCCTCCGATACTGTCAGTCAGATGATTGAGCGTTTTGTCAGGGGAGAAAATGTTGATCTTCACGAAATTATTCAGATAAGTGAGAAGAACGGCGGCGTTGAATATATTCCTGCGGATATTTCTCTTGCAGGTGCGGAGATGTATCTTGTGACGGTAATGTCAAGGGAGACCGTGCTGAAAAGAATGCTTGCAGGGATCAGGGACGAATATGACTATATAATAATCGACTGTCAGCCGTCGCTTGGTGTGCTTGTGCTGAATGCTTTGGTAGCAGCGGACGGAGTTATAATTCCTGCTCAGACGCAGGAGTTTTCACGCAAGGCTCTGAAAGCCATTACGGATATTATCGGGCAGGTAAAGGCAACTATCAATCCAAATCTGAAGCTTCTCGGAATACTTCCCACAATGGCGGATAACACGGCAATGTCAAAGGATACACGCAAAATTTTTGAGGATAATTATGGCGAGCTGGTGTTCCCGATGAACATATCCCGTTCGGTGACGGCGGCATATTCATCAAAGGAAAAGAAAGCACTTTGCTTCAAGGCAAATTCAAAGCTGGGTGAGGAATATAGGCAGTTTGCGGACGAAGTGGTAAGGAGGGTAACGGCATGAGCAGATTTGACCTTAACTCATTTATCGGCACACCCGATGTTATGAAAAATGCTGTGCAGAACATTGACATTGACAAGCTGATACCATATAAAAATCATTGTTTCAGGTTGTATGAGGGTGAAAGGCTTGACGATATGGTGAGGAGCGTTCGGAATTATGGGATAATGATACCTGTTATTGTTCGCAATGTTCCCAATACCGATACATATGAAATATTGTCGGGACATAACAGGGTAAATGCTGCGAAGATAGCTGGAAAGAAAAATGTGCCTGCTTTGGTCAAGGAAAATCTTCCCGATGAATTTGCTTCCGTATATGTCATAGAATCGAATGCAATGCAGCGTGGATTTAAGGAGCTTAGAATATCCGAACAGGCATTGGCGGTTGAGATGATTTACAAGCGGCTGAAAAATTCTGAGGCTGTCAGGGCAATAGAAAAGGAACTTTCGGTTCTTGAAGAGGTCAAGTCTCCAATGGATACTTGCAATGACAGCAATAAAAATGAGGTCAAGTCTCCAATGGATACTTGCGAAAAGGTGGATAATCTGAAAGGTGCGGCAGAGGAATATGGTCTGTCAAGAGCTTCGATAGCAAGGCTGCTCCGAATCAATAAGCTGTCCGATGAACTGAAAGCAATGGTCGATGAGGGGAATATAAAGCTGCGCCCTGCGGTGGAGCTTTCATATATCCCGAAAGAAATGCAGGATATGCTTGTGAAAGTGATGTCGCAGCAGGAAGTTTCGGTCATTGATATGAAAATGGCAAAGCAGCTTCGTGAGATAGCAGGCTCTTATGCCAGTCCTTCAGAAGAGCTTATTGCAGAGGTTTTATGCGGTACTTATGGTGAAGAGGCAAAGCCAAAAGAAGCAGGCGAGAAAGTCACTATTCCAAAGGCAACATATTCAAGGTATCTCGGCGGCTACTCAAAGAAAGAAGCCAATCTTATAATTGAAAAGGCACTTGCATACTATTTTGAAAATAACAAGGAGGAAACAGCGTGAACAGAAAAATGATGATAACAGGTGAGGTCATTAAGAAGCCCAAGCATATTGAGCTTGGCAAGTACAATGTGACTGTCAGGACAAAGGACGGCAAGGAGCTTGTCGTTCAGATCGACAGCGAGGGTATTGATGAAAGGCTGAAGATTGGTATGACCGCTGCTTTTTCGGCGGTTATGGTTGATGAGGTTATTTTGGCGGATAAGGTGAGTTATTCACGCAAGGGCTGATACTGGGATAATTGTTTAATGTATGCTGACGTTTTTTTGTTGATAATAGGCAGAAAGATATTGAATTACAGTGATTTTTCTGATATAATAAAAATATACCAATGATACCATAAAACAGCAAATCAGCTTAAAATGGAGGAAAAGCTATGAAAAGCAATTTAAGAATAGGAACAGTTCTGGCGGCAGGTTTATTATCATTGAGTTTAAGTGGATGCGGTGCCGCTGAAAATACATCGGAACCCATAAGCTCTGATGCCGATACTTCTGCCGCAATTACGGAAACAACTCTTGCCGAAACGGAGGAAACAACAATGGAAACTACCGTGACAGAAGCATTGCCGCCCGTTACATATCCATGCCAGTATTCTGCCGATGAGCTTCACTGCACATACGATGATGTGGATATATTCGGTACTCTTTACACTCCACAAAACAACAGGGAAAAGCACCCTGCCGTAATTCTGAGCCACGGTTACAACTGCATCGGAGATGATATGAAGGATATAGCAATGTCGTTTGCCGAAAACGGTATCGCAGCATATACATATGATTTCTGCGGAGGCAGCAGCCGTTCCAAAAGCAGCGGTGATTCCGTTGATATGAGCATTGAGACCGAACAGGACAACCTCAGGCACGTTATTGATATGATCTCACAGACAGAATGTGTTGACAGCTCGCAGCTCTACCTTTACGGCGAAAGTCAGGGCGGCTTTGTTTCTGCATTGACAGGTGCGGAAATGCCCGACAGGATCGCAGGAATGTTCCTGATCTATCCTGCATTCTGCATACCCGATCAGTGGCTTTCCATGAACACCGACCAAATGGAGGAACCGTTTGACTTTATGGGACTGAAACTGTCAAAAACCTTCTATGACGGCGTTCCGAGATATGATGTCTATGAGCATATTTCAGCATTTACAAATCCCGTTCTTATTTATCAGGGAGATAAAGACCCTGTTGTCAGCGTTTCTTATGCGGAGAAAATCAGAGATAGCTTCCCCGATGCTTCCCTCACAATCGTTGAAGGGGCGGGACATGGTTTCGGCGGAAAGGACAGACAGCTTGTCAAAGACGGCGTATGCGATTATTTTGCGGAAAATGGACTTAATTCATAATAGGTTTCCGTACAGTAAGGAAGAACGTTCCTCAATGTATATTGTTGAAATAGGTTGAACCAAAAGGGCGGTTGAGAAAATTCTCAGCCGTCTTTTTTATGCCCCAAAACAGTTTACAAAATATTCAGGCACAAAAATTCTGTGAACCACAGATGAATATACCCGTAATATTCTTCATTTTAGGTGATGTTTGAGAACGTTTCGCAGCGTTTGGCGAACTTTGACGACGTTTCCGCTCCGTAAAAAGCTGCCGATTTCTGAAAATCGAATGTGATATAATGGAATTAAAGAAAAATAACGGAGGACAACGAGATGAAGAATAAAAAATTGTTGGCACTGTTTGCATTGCCGCTCATATTCACGGGCTGTATGCAGAGCAATGAACCCGAGCTTACCCCCGAAGAGCAGGAGCATAACGCACTTGTGGACTGGTTTGAAAACGGGATAGGAAACGAGGATAAATTTCCCGACCTTCCCGATTACCGCTACTATGCAAGGACTGTCGGACTGGACAAGGACGGTCTTATTCAGCCGGATATGTGGGAAATTTTCTATAACGAAAACATCAACATAAACCGTGACATCGACAGAAAAGCGATTTACCTTATCCGTCTTGACCCGAATAAACTGATGGAGATATGGGCAGAGAACAATGAATCCACTCCCGAAGAAATATGTGCAGAGATAGGCACAACTCCCGATGAGCTGTACTACAATTTCGGCTATACTTCAAACTCCATAAACTATTCCAAAGACCACAAAAGCGGCTAGGTCAGCTATTCGGATATTGAGGATAAAATATTCGGTCCCGACAACGGCGAGGACAGAAGTATTGTTTTCGGAACGCACTTTCTGTATATTGACACATCAAGATACAAGGTCACTTATGAAAGTGAAAACGAGGACCTTTCGGTCAGACAGAGGGATATTCTGAAAGCGACATCGGAACTCTCTCACAACTATTCGGACTATGCACATGAGGAGATTTATCCGGGATATTTTCTTGAAAATATAGGTATCAGACGTGTGCTGAAACTGGATATTCCCAACCTCTGGAGCAAGTCCGTGGAAAAGGATATTGATACGGACGCATCACTGATGTTCAATATGTCACCCTATTCATACGGCTGTACAAAGGAAGATATTATTGAGCTTTATCCTGAAACAGAGATTACCGAAAGTGAGGTGTCCGAGTAATGATCAGTGATGATGCCTGCTCCGTATGCGCTTCACTTATTCAGAAGCTGCTTGAATTTATAACGAATATGGAGCGCAACCGACAGTACAAAAAGGACGTAAGACCGCCGAAGCAGCCTAAGATAAAGACGGGAAAGCTGTCAAAAAAATGCTTCAATAAGCTCCAGCAGGTTGGAATGAGCTTTGAATATATGCCAGTCCCGAAAGAACTTATGCCGCAGTTTGAAGCGAATATGAAGAAAATGGGCGGTACATTTTTTACAGGTGGTATTGAGGACAATAACAGCGTTTATGTTGCAGTCCCGATGTCACAGAAAAATCTTGTGGGTATTGCCACGCAGCACATGCTGTCAAAGGAGATTGAGATTAAGCCCGATTCGTTTATTCTTAAAGACGGAAATGACAAGATAAGCGAAGAAGAAATGAAGGTCACTTCCGATATTATGAGCAGCTATGATATTCCGCTTTTCGCTTTCAGAACAGATGAAGGAAAATATATGACGGTTGTTCCGAAAGAATTTGAAGGTCAGTATATTAAGGCGATGAAAGATGTGCGGGAGCAGCTGAAAGAGATAAATAACATTGATGTTGTTCGCTATGACCAGTTTTCCCCTTTGGATAAACCCGAATTTGCTGCATATATCGTAACCGATGAAGAAGCACAGGAGCTTGCAAAGTTAGCGGATTTCGGTAATCTGGGTATACAGTTTGCCATGACGGATAAGGGAACGGCAGTATTTTACAGTACGGATATCGAGGATAAGATTGCAGGCGTAAGAGAGGAATATGCAAAATCTCTTTCGGAAAGCGAGCAGTATCGCATAGATGTTACGGATAATACAATTTCTATGGATATAAAAAATCTTCTTGTTCCCGAGCTTTCCGATGAAAATACATATTTTCTGCGTGTGCCGAATACATCGGGCAAGGACTATATCCGACTTGATAAGTCCGACTGCGAGATCATAAACGGCGGCAAATCCATAAAGACCGAGCTTGATATGGAAAGAAAATATTCCGTATATGACAGTTCGGGAAATATAAAGCAGAGCAGAAGCGGCGAGGAGCTTTCAAAATCATACAATACCCGACACCCACACGCCACAAATGGTACAAAGGTTTATGAGCACGGTCAGGGCAGAGAACGGGTGAATCTTTTCGATAAGGAAAAGGATGAGATCAAAACGTTTGAATATTACAGTTTAAAAAAAGGACCGCCGCAGCCTTGTACTGCAGCAGTCCCCATTTTTTTATTCACCCATAAACATAATAGTGGAAAGTCCCTTTGCCTGCTCCTCTGTCGGCTGTTTCAGAACGCCCATATCAATCAGATGTTCCATTACTCTTGTCTGGAGCGACCATGCCGCCGACTTGTTCATGCATTTTATCAGCTCATGCATATGCTTCGGCTGACCGATAAGCTCGGTTTTTTCGACCTCAGCTGTGTATTGACGTGCCAGTTCCATAATTTCCTCGGAGGCGTTCGGGATATAGTTCAGCCACTTCTTTTCACTGTCACAGATAATAAGTTCACACTGATAGCTGTCCGATTTTTTCAAAAGATAGCCCTTTTCAAGCAGACGTGCGTAGCTTTCGGCATTGGACTGCGCTTCGGGAAGCTGATCTTTCAGCCAAAAATACATTTTGTCATAATCCTCCGTAAGATTGTCATGCCAGCGTTTATCCATGCCCGTCCAATTGTGATCGAGCTGCCAGCTTTTCCACCATATTCCGTCGGAAAAATTGCACCTCTCCATATCTCCGCAGTACCAATATTTATTCGGTTTGGTATTGTCCGATTTGACATCAAGAGTTGCAAAAGCTATATAATTTCCGCCGTCGGGACGCTTTACATAAAATTTTGTAAGGTCATTGCTGTCCGAAATTATAAGTTTGTGTGCCATAAAGCTTACAAGCGACCATTTCATAAGGTTTATATCATTGTCGGGAACGTTGAGCCAGTCGGGGATCGCCGTTATTTTTTCAAGTATCGGAGCAAAAAATTTCTCCGCAAAAAGCTTTGAAAATTTGGAATCGATCTCTTTGTATATTTCAGTGCGTTTTGCATTCGGCTCATAGATCAGAATGTTTGTGAGATATTTTCCGTTTTTGAGCTTGTCCATAAAGCCGTATTCTTCAAGGACAGTGACCTCGTCCTCTACAAAAATTGGGTTGATGCCAAGTTCTTCGACTATCTCGTTTACGCTTCTCGGCTGATGATATGCCGCATAAGCAATATTCTGAGTGATGACCTTCGACAAATAGTAAGATGTATCCCGTGTGCCTGCGGATTCACCGCAGTGTCCCATATCAACAAATCGGATCGGTTCAGTGCCGAGAGCACCTGTTGTTCTTGTCTGTTCCATACCTGTTTTTAACTCCTTCCGTGAGCAGGTCAAATGCCATTTGACCGTGTTTTCATTAAGAGAAAGCATTGCCGCAATTTCCCTGACCTTTTTGTCATGAAAATAATGCTGAACGATTATCTCACGCTGAATTTTGGAAAGATAGGTTATCTCACGTCTGAGAATGCCATAGCTTTCGCTGTTTAGAATATCAAGCGTAAAATCATTGCTGTCGGGCAGATATTCGATGCCGTCAACAGAGGCAGTAAGTTTTTTTACGTCAATATGCTTTGCATAAACATTTTGTGCGATGCGGAATATGTAACCGTCGGGATTTTCGACTGTATCCTGTCTTAGTAAAGACGAATATACCTGAAAGGTTATCTCCGCCGCAAGCTCTTCCGCCTCGTCGATCTTGGACAGCTTCGACATTGCAAATCCGAATATCTTCCTTATGTATGAGAATATTAGTTCGTCAGCTTTTTGCTTATCCATTGCTTTCCCTCGCTTTTAAGAACGTTCTTGTTAATATAGTGCGGAGCTTTTCAAAAAGGTTGGTGATTTTATAATAATATTTTTTGTATTGGTTGTCAAATTTTCCGTTGAACAGATGAAACGAATTTCGGAGCTTCTGAAAAAGCCGAATAGGCATATTCAATGGAATATGTAACAGTCAAGGGACTTTAGGTTATACGGAAACGTATAGCTTGAAGTCCCTTTTTTATCGCACCAATGCAAGGCTCGGATTCGGCAGAAAAGTAATACATGAACGTGCGTGTAAATCCAGGCGGAGCTTGTTTATATAAATGTTTTACAACATTTTTAGGAGGAGTTCAGCATGAACATCAAGAATTCAATCGAAGCCGTCCATGATAAGATCACTGACATGGGCGCAAGGACAATGGTGGCAGCCACAAATGCCGCCGGAAGAGCAATGAACACAAAGCTCGGCAGAGCGGCACTTGTCGTCCCTGCGGCGGTATCAATGTGTACGCTCAAAGTCAACGCCGCAGGTGACGGAGCGGACGCACAGGGAATGATCGACGCTATTATGGGCATTCTCGGTCCCGGTGTGATCGGACTTGGCTCACTTGTTGCCGTTGTCGGCGGCATTCAGACGGGTGTCGGCTTCAAGGACGATAACGCAGACGGTAAGACCAGAGGATTCCAGACTCTTATCGGCGGCGCAATTATAGCAGCTGTCGGAGCTATCGTTCCTTCCACAATTTCTCTCGGCGGATCCTGATACATAAACCGAAAGATTAACTTCCGTGGCAGAGGTCGGTATTCTGCCGGCTTCTGTTATGGGGCGAAGGGAGGAATGAATTATGGCGGAGCCGAGTTTCTGGGAAACCGCCTTTACCGAAGCACAGGAGCTTTTGCAGACAGAAGCGGACGGTTTTGCAAATGTGATACAGACTATCGCAGGTTTTGATGCCACAACAAGTATGGGCACGGCGATAAATGTTTTTGAAGCGGCGGGAACAGCTCTTCTTACGCTGTTCTTTGCAATGGAAGCATTTACATACTGCGCCAACATCGACTTTCACGGCGGCATCGAAGGTGCGATACGAATTGCAATGAAGCTGGTAGTCAGCGCACTTATTGTTCAGAACGTGGATAACATAGTCGGTGCAGTATCGGGACTTCTGAAACAGAATGTAGATTTTTCATCGTCATTTTCAAATATAAGCTCATCATTCGCAGCGGCAGCAACGGCAAATACAATAGATCCGGGAACGCTGGATATAAACTATATCTGTATGAGCTTTATTTTGCTGATACTCATAATACTGATGTTCGTCATGTATTCGCTAATTGTGGTATCTATGCTGGGCGTAGTATTTGAAACGGCTATATTAACGGCTATTTCACCTGTGGCACTTTCCACACTTGTAAACAGTCAGGCACGTTCAACGGGTATCAGCTTCATCAAGAATTTTGCCGCTGTATCAATGCAGTGGGGAGTGCTTGCGATATGCTTTGAAGCATTCAATGCAATATCCAACAATCTTACGCTTGATTTTGCAAGTGGACTTGCAGGTGACGGACTTCTTGCAAATATTATGCAGTATGCAACACCTGTTTTATGTGTAATCATGCTTGCCATTACGGTTTCAAAGGCAAGCGAAATAACCAAGAGAGCGTTAGGAGGTTAAAATCATGGTTTCAATGAAAGCACTTATGTCCCTTTCACAGTACGATATGGGAGTGCTGGACGGTATTGCAAAGGTAAAGGATATGTTGCAGGAGAACAATTCCTGCAACGGAAAGATCGCAAGACTTATCGAGCAGTATCACAGCAATACTCAGGCTGAAATGGTCGGCATAAAGACCGAGAATGTTGAAGAATTTGAGCAGATGGAATTTGGTGATACAGATGATAAAAGCTGATGTACCACATGACGTAACCGAGTACAAGGAGCAGTTTTTCTTCGGCATGAACAGCCGACAGCTTATCTGCTCCGTACTCATGATAGTAGTTGCAGTTCTTGTTTTCCTTGTTGGCAGTAAATTCATTTCAACGGATATTCTGGTGTATGTCACCATTGCGCTCATAGCTCCGCTTGCTGCGGTGGGATTTCTGAAATACAACGGTATGGGTTTTGAAAAGATAGCCGCAACCGTTTCGGAATTCTATATCTCCAATCAGCGCAGGAGAATGGAATATCTTCCCGAGGAAATGGAGATACACGATACTGTCAGGGCTATTCATATCAAGCAGCTTGAAGAAGAACGCAAGGCTGAAAAGAAAAATATGAAAAGAAAGTAGAGGTGAATCCTTTGAATGAAAATGAGATCGTAACGGGGACAGCGGCTCCCACAGAAAGTGTGACCGCTGCACCTATCAGCGAAGAAAATTTTGTGAGCAATGAAAGCGCAATTTCCGATACGGAAGAAATGACCGAGGTATTTATTTCGGACGTTTCTGAAACCGAAAGTGTGGAATCCTCACTTTCACTGCCCGAAGGCATAGACCCCGATGCCCTAATTTCAAGCATAGCGGCAGAGGGAGTATCGGAGGTTGTAAGCAATGTAGAAATTGAGCAGGAAACAGTTGTTCAGACGGCAATAATCACACAGCCTGTTATTACAGAATCTGTTATTGTTACCGAACCGGTTATATCCGAAACCGAAATGTCGGAAGCTGCTGAAATTGTAACAGAAGCGGCAGAGATAACAGAATCTGCAACAGTGGAAACTGAGGTAACAGAGGTTGTTGCAGTTCCCGAAACCCCGAATGGGGTAATGGAATTTGTGCAGAATAATCCTGCTGTTGTGGGTGTTCCTGCGGCAATAATCGCACTTGCTGTTGCTTTTCTTGCAATTACCCGACGAACAAGACCCAAGCGTGGCATTATCGAAAATAACGATGATGTAAAGGAAAATATGAATGCCCGTGAGCGTGATGCGGCAAGACTTGAAGCAAACAGACCTAAGAAAAAGGACAAGCGCAGTCAGAAGGTCGCAAAGGAAAAGGAGAAAAAGGATTTTGCAAAAAAGGTCCTGAACACTATTCCTTACAAGAATATTTTGGGTGATGATATTTTCTTCTTAGGAAAGAAAATGTACTCCAAGGCATACACCTTTGATGATATCAATTTCAATCTTTCCGATGAGGAACAGCAGTATATGTACCTTGAAAGATACATCGAATTTCTGTCTATCCTTGATGATACGGTTGACTGTCAGATATGCTGCTGGAACAGTCAGATAAACATTGACGATTTTAAGAAGAAAACGCTTCTTCCTCAGAAGGCAGACGATCTTTTTGAATATCGCTATGAGTTCAATTCGAGGGTGCTTGAAGAAAATATCCGCAAGGGTCAGAACGCTATCCAGAAGCACATGTATATCACGCTTACGATAAAGGCTCCCGATGAGGAAACTGCAAAGCGCAGATTCAAGTCCCTGGATATAACTGCAACGAATACATTCAATCGTATCGGCAATACAAATATGCGAGTTATCACTTCACAGGAGCGTGTGGAAATGCTGAAGGATTTCTTTGTGGGTACAGACGATATGCCCGTTCCTCAGCTTACCGAAAGGGATTATGAAAAGGGTATTGATAAGCTGTACTGTGCGCCCGATTATTTCGATTTCAAAAAAGACTATTTCATGTTCAACAACACTTATGCAAAGACAATTTACATAAGGGAATATCCAAGCACAGCTACTTCCGAGATACTGACAGAACTGCTTGCAACGGGCATTGAAATTATGGTTACAACAAACATCGAAACCTATGACAGTGCAGAAGCCCGTAAGCTTGTTCAGCATCAGATCACGGCTATTGATACGGATATGGCAAAGCGTGAAGTCAAGGCAGCGCAGCACGGAAATTTCAGCAATCAGATGCCCCAGCGTATCAAGAACCAGCGTGATGCTATGGTCAGTGTTTACGATAAAATCACCATGAAAGATCAGAAGCTTTTCATGACAAATATGCAGATACTCATAAAGGCTGAATCCTATGAGGAGCTTAACAATAATCTTGAAGTAATCGAAAGCACCTTGAAAAGAAGCGGTTGCATAAAGGGTGAAATGGCATGGGAACAGGAACATGGAATGTGTGATTGCCTGCCTATCGGTTATCAGCGTAAATTCGGCTGGATGCGAACAATGCCTTCGGAATCTGTTGCAATTTTTATGCCTTTCAATGTTAAGGAAATGCAGATGGAAAATTCCGTGTATTACGGTCTGAATATGCTTTCCCACAACATCATTCTTTTTGACCGTATGAAAGGTCTTGTAAATCCGTCGGGATTTGTGCTTGCCTGCCCGGGTTCGGGTAAATCTTTCACAGTCAAGCGTGAGATAGTAAATGTATTTCTCGGATATGAGGACGCAGACATTCTTGTTATCGACCCCGAGCGTGAATACTGGAAGTTTGCAGAAGCTTTTGGCGGCGAAGTTGTAAAGTTCAGCAACGGTTCAAAGAATCATATCAATCCCTTTGATTTTGATTTCCGACTTCTTGAAGATGAGGAAATTGATATTATAGCAGACAAGTGTCAGCTTCTGACTTCTTTCATAAGCTGTATGGACAGCAAGCACCCATTGAATGCACAGGAAAAGTCCTTTGTTGACCGCTGCGTTCGTAAGGCTTACGCAAAGTCCAATGTTCTCACAACACTTGATCCTGCGGATATGCCTACTCTGGGAACATTCCTTGAATGCATGAAGGAGGAAACCGAGAACATCAACAAGGATATGAAGGACAAGCTTATCATTACGGTGGATATGTACGTTAATGGTTCTGCCAAGTATTTTGACAATCAGACAAACGTAAATACAAAGAGCAGATTTATTGCTTATGACATTCGTGACCTGAACGGCAACCTGAAAACACAGTCCATGCTTCTTATTCTTGACTACATCTGGAATCGACTTTCCGAGAACAGAGATAAGGGCAGAAAGACATACATCTATTTTGATGAAGCACATCTTTTGTTCCAGGACGAGTATTCACTCGATTATCTCCGTATGCTTTGGAAGCGTGCAAGAAAATACGGCGGTGTGCTTACGGGTATCACGCAGAATGTTGAAGATCTGCTGAAAGATGATAAGTCCCGTTCAATGCTCAGTAACTCCGAGTTCCTTGTGCTGCTCAAACAGAACCCCACGGATGCGGCAAAGCTGCAAGACATTCTTCATTTCACCGATTCTGAAATTCAGTATGTGAATGATACTCCCGCAGGACATGGCATTTTGGTGCTGGGCGGCAAGACGAAGATACCGTTCTATGATGAGTTCCCGAAGGATACAAAGCTGTACAGCATGATGACCACAAACTTCAGCGAAACTGCAAAGATGCTTCAGGAAGAAATGGCGCAGAAGGAATCCGAAACTTCATAACGAAAGAGAGGGAGATGTTTTATGGCAACAGTTGAACGCAAAAAAGATACTGATGAAAAGCACTCCCTTTCCTCTTTTGATAAGAGAAAGGTGCAGAGCGTTTCTTTCGGGGCAAGGCATGTTGACAGGAAAAAGTATAGGGTTGTGAACCACGGAACTGTTTCTCCGAGAAATGTACCCAATCAGAATGTTCGTTGTCAGGTGGATAATGAATCCCGTGCTCCACTGGAGCACGAGGAAAAAGTGGATAGGAATATATCTTTCAAGAATAATTTTGCAAAGCCTGATTCCTACAATTATACACATCAACGAAATGCGGTAAACAACGCTGATACAGGCACTTCGGGCATTTCTCACTGATTCAAGACTTAGAGAAACCATTAATGATGAATACGAAAAACTGGATTTAGATTTCAAAATAGCTGATGAACTTGAAAAAACACAGGTAATCGCAGGAGCGTATAAAGCTTTATGTGATGAGCTGGATAAAAACAAAAACCATAGATTCTTTGGAGAAAAGCCTGAAGTCAGAGCACTTAAGGAGGATTTTCTGATTGTATCAGAAAAGATTACAAAACCTGAAAAAAAGGAGAATCTTTTGGATATTGTAAAAGAAAAGAGCTTTTACCCTGCTACATACAATCAGGGATGTAGGTATTGTCCATCGAGAGATATTTGTTTGACAGCCATAAAGAATAACTAAAATTAATGTGGTGATATAATGATAAAAAAATCAACATATGTAAGATGCTCAATTGATGTTGAATATCCAACAGAACCAAGAGATTTTGCTCTCGCTAAGGTGATTGACATTGATGAGTTTGCTGAAATCGTTAACCTTGAATTTATGGATTTATACGGTATAAGGCAATACTATGCAATCACAGAAACAATAAAAATGCCATTATCCAAGGTTACACATTGCAGAATAAATATCGGAGCGATGGTTGAGTATAGTAGTAAGATTTATTATGTCAAATCATGTGTACTTAACAAGGATGAAGAGATATTTTATTACTATATATATTCATATGAAACCGAAGAATTGGTTTATGTACCTGAAACTCAGATCAAGGCATCTTTCTGTGATTCATATATATCACCACTAAAACAAATGACTTCCTTCGAATTTCAAAATCCCACATGGTATTTTGGGAGAAGTAATGTGAATGAAACGCTTCGATTGATCCAGAATTCTGTTTATGGCTTTGAAAAATTAACAGGATGTAAGATTCAGCTTATGCCGCATCAGTTGAAAACTGTTATGAGATGTTTAGCAGATGATAGGTGTAGGTATATGATTGCTGATGAGGTTGGAACTGGAAAAACTATCGAAGCAGCTTCAATAGTCAAAATTTATATATCAGACAAGTGTAATAAAAAAATTGCCTTTATTCTTCCGGATTCACTTGTTGAGCAGTGGAGGACAGAGCTTGCTTTTAAGTTCCGTATATTTGAAGGCAGGAATTGTAATGATAATATAATTGATTTGATACCCGCAAGTAAGTTGTACAGCGTTGTTGAATCAAAATATGATTTTGTAATTATTGATGAAGTTCATAGAATGATTGATTCAGGTGTATTATCTAATAAGGTATTGTCTATAAGTAAAGCAGTTGATAACATCCTTATGCTTAGTGCTACACCCATACAAAGTCGAAAAGAAGAGTATCATAAATTACTTACGCTTATTCAGCCGGATAAGTATGAAAATATGTCCGATGAAGAGTTTGATAGGATAAATTCGTTACATAACTCAATTATGATGGATATTCACGGCGTATATAGCAATCTTGAAGAAATGCGCATAGAATTGGATGAAAATGATAATGAGCTATCACAGGATATAGAGGACTTATTTGAAGATATTTCTGATAATTTGGAGGATATTGGTGATAGAATAGATGATCTCAGGGTTTCTCAGATAATAAAAGAAGCTGATATTAATTCAGAAGATAGGGGTATTCAGACCTTTGAAAAGGTAATAGCTTATATATGTGAAACATACCAGCTTGAAAAGAGCGTAATAAAGAATAGGCGTATGTTTGTTACTCCAAGTATAGAATTTAAGCGAGAAATAATTGATTTGAGCTATTCGCTTGAAGATGACTGTAATAGTACAGAATACGCATTAAATGTTAGGCTTTCAGACTGGTTGGGGAATATTGAAAAGTCACCGACAGATTTTAAGAATACATACAAGTTTATTATATGTTCGTTCTTTAGCAGTGCTGCAGCGTTTTGTACTTCCTTGCGTTCGGCAATTGTTGATATACCTGATGATATTTTGGAACTTGCTGAAAAGTTTAGTCGTGAAGAAAAGAACGTTGTCAATAATATTGGTGATGTTTTAGTGGATCCATCAGATAAATACAACCGATTAGTGAAGATAATCGACTATATTGATCAAGAATTATTTGATAAAAAGGTTATCTTATTTACTGATTATACCGATACTTTTGAGTTGTATAAAATGGCATTATTATCATATTTCGGAGAAGACAGTTGTTGCTTCTTTAGTACAAAAATGAAATCTGATGAATTAGAGCTGAATACCTATAGATTCCAGACAGATGAATCCTATACTATTATGCTTTCAGATAAATCAGGCGGTGAAGGAAGAAACTTTCAAAATGCGGATGCTGTAATTCATATTGATATACCTTGGTCTGCAAATGATCTCGAACAGCGTATTGGCAGACTCGGCAGGGTTGGAAGAGATATTAATAAACCGGTACTTTCGATAGTAGCTTATGCTGAAAACACTTTGGAGAATGATCTCTTTTGTTTCTGGAATAATGGGTTGAAAGTCTTTACTAAGACACAAAGTGGTCTTGAAATCATTATGAATGAAATTGATGGTAAAATTATTGAAGCTGTCAATTCGGATTATGATAAGGGACTGCGTGATATTGTGCCTGAGATTATTGCCAGTGTCGAGAAACTTGAGGAGTCAGTGAAAAGGGAGAGAAATTTTGATGTTGCTCAGTTCAAGTATAGTGTTATGAACCGTCAAATTGAAAATACTCTGGAAAAATATAATCAAAGAGAAACTGAACTCTTCCTATCATCTATGCGAGGATGGGCGAATCTTGCCGGATTTAAAGGAACTTGGGTAAATAAGGAACATACAATATATCGATATACAGCCAGTTCGTTTTCGAGTAAATCTGCGTATAACACATTCTTTATCCCTCCTGATATGAAAAAACTTATTGATGATAATATGAATCAGATGCAGAATCGGCTACAGAGTATGAATGGAAATAGCAAAGTACAGAAGGGTACTTCCTATATTCAGGGGACATTTGATAGATCAATAGCACTAAAATCCGATTATATTCATTTCTTTGCTCCGGGTGATGAGATTTATGATAGCATAGTAAATAATTCGCTCAATTCATATAAGGGAAAGTGTTCAGCAATTGCATTGAGCGGACCGATAAACTGGGAAGGTTTTGTATTTTCATGGACGATTGCTCCGGATGAACTTGTTCTTCTTAAGAATAATGTTTCTGTCAGAAAAATCGAACACATTCGGGTTGGTGAATCTTTTCCTTCATTCCCTCGAATTCTCCTTTACGGATGGCAGCGAGATTTTCACGATGTGG
>ENA-ORCP01001869-ORCP01001869.1-human-gut-metagenome-genome-assembly--contig:-NODE-1869-length-17478-cov-14.725016_pt1 | contig 17478 bp, 19 predicted proteins | sample MGYA00242990_ERZ507991 | MGnify/ENA primary metagenome ERZ507991 (study PRJEB26167, sample SAMN06115496) | human gut metagenome | host: Homo sapiens | place: China:Henan | collected 2015-05-07... | reverse complement strand
TCCTTTTTCGCTACAGAAGCAAAATAGGTATACTTATTTCTTGCCTGTGATTCCCCTGCAAATGCCTCCTGTAAATTTTTCTCAGTCTGTGTTCCTACGTATTTGTTTGCTGCCATTTCTTTTTCCTCCGTTTACTTTACTATTTTTTCAAAATCTGATGCTGGGTGCTTACATAAAGGACATATAAAATCATCCGGTAATTCTTCTCCTACATATTCATATCCACAAATTCTGTAACGCCATATTGTCTGCCCATCCTCGGTTTTTCCGACTGCCTGTGGCTTAGGTTTAATATTATTCTGGTAATAATCATATGTGACAGAAGGAACATTACTTAAAACTTCCATATCTGTTATCTCACCGATAAACATTGTATGTGATCCTAAGTCCTCCGTTTTATTAACTGTTACAGAAATGTATGCATTTGTACCTTCTGTAATATAATAAATACCATTTGTACCCCTAGCACACTTTTCAAATGCTTCAAATTTATTGGTATCCCTTCCTGATTGGAAGCCAAAATGTTTGAACAATTCAAACTGTGCCTTCTGACTTAAGACTGATACTGTGAATTTTCCAGTTCTCTGAATCATGTCATGCGTGTAATTTGCTTTATTGACGCAGATACTTAACTGGTTCGGTTCTGAAGCTGCCTGAATGGCTGTATTAATAATACATCCATTGTCTCTTCCCTGGCAGTCAGTACAAACAATCCATAACTCAACTTATACATTGCTTTCCTATCCATTTTTTTCCTCCCTGCATTTTAGGCAAATACCTTTAAATGAAATATCATAATCCAAAAATTCGATTCCATGAGTGTTATGAATTCTTTCCAGTAAATCCGGTATTTCATCCATATCCACATCTGAAACCTCACCGCATTTTGCACACCTGACATGGTAATGATTTTTCAATGAAAAATCGAACCTATTCGGTCCATCCGGAACTTCAACCTTCCTTAACGAACCCTCATCTACCAATATATCAAGATTTCTATATACAGTTCCTTTTCCGATCGTAGGATATGCTGCTTTTATAAATTCATACACTTCATTTGCTGTAACATGTCTTCTCATTTCGTATACGGCATTTCTTACAAGATCTTTTTGAATGGTATTTCTCCTGCTTGTCATTCGTCCTCCTTATTAGGATTGTTTCTAAATTAAGATTGTTTACCTCTATTATCAATGAAAATAGTAATAATTCTCATTATTATAAAAGATGCCAAACCAAGCATCTTTTATCTGAATAACTATTTTATTTTGCGTTCAAATACATATTCTGAATCTGAAGATAAATCAGACCTAAACGAATATCCGAGTCTGTCAAATTTCTGAATCTCCACCGGATTTTCAATATTATTTTCCGCTATGAATCTGACCATTTCACCACGAGCCATCTTGGCATAGGTACCTTTTGTTACCAATTTATCTCCGGATAACTCACAAAATACAATCGTAATATATCTGTCCTGTGGTGTCAGATACTTTTCTATACATTTTGAGTATTCTTTTGATGCAAGATTAATGATAATCCTACTGTCATCGATTACTGAGCGGTATAACAATTCTCCCCAGTACTCATACAGATTTTTTGCATCTCCAATTCCAACCTTTGCCTGCATTTCAAGACGATAAGGAGTCACACCATCCATTGGTTTTAAAATGCCATAAAACGCAGACAAGATTCTTAAATGATTTTGCAAATACTCAAACTGCTGGATTTCAAACACAGATGGTGCCATATATTGAAATGCAATCCCTTCATATGCTAAAACAGCCGGAGTAAGCCTGTTATAAAGATCCATATTTTCCAATCTGTTAAAGTTCTGCTCTGCAATCTTGTCATTACATTTCCAGATAGCTTTCAGTTCCTCTTTTGATTTGCTTTTCATCCAGCCCAATATCTCTGCTGTCTTATCAATAAAGGCAGGCAGTTCAACCGGTGCTATGTTATCAGTATCTGCAATCATCTTTTTTGCAGGTGACAATATAATCTTCATCAATTTAATTCCTTAAGCATGTTTTCAGGATCATCTGCCGCCTTTACTTTATCATTGGCTTTGATAATAATCCCTTGCTCATCAATAAGATACGTAGTTCTTACTACACCCATAGAAACCTTTCCGTAATTTTTCTTTTCTTTCCATACATCATATACTTCGATCACCTTACGCTCTGGATCTGCCAAAAGTGTAAATGCCAATCCATATTTTTCTTCAAATTTCTTGTGAGAGGCTACAGAATCCTTGCTCACTCCAAGAACAACTGCTCCTTTCTCGGTGAATTGAGGATAACGCTCGGAAAAACCACATGCCTGCTTTGTACAGCCTGCCGTGTTATCCTTTGGGTAAAAATATAAAATTACCTTTTTTCCTGCATAATCACTTAATTTATGCATTTCCCCATTCTGATCCGGCAATTCAAAATCCGGTGCTTTGGTTCCTATTTCTAACATTTACTATTCCTCCGCTTCTGTATTTTCCACCTGTTTTCTTGTTCTCTTATTACCTGAAATCATTTTATGTCCAGTGTATATGGACATAATCATACATATAAGAGTGCTGCACGCAAAATACCTATGACTTGATTTGAATCCTTTATATCCAGTATAAAAAGTTCCAATCATAGTAATTAACGCTCCGAATGACCAATACTTATGTGCTTTCATTCTATACCTCCAAATTGATTAAGCTGTTTCCAAAATAAATATCTCTGGATCATTAACAATATTATACCTTCCGTTCATCACTTTCTACAAGCAAGAAAAGCTAAATACTCAATCCATATAGAGATCGATATCGCATTCACAGGTTTTAATTGCCATATTGAAAATGTAATCTGCCATCTTATCAAATAATACAAAAGGATGTATCACGATAATTCTTCCATTACCTTGACGCATCCTTTCGTATGATTATTTTTTTCTATTCTTCTTAATGACAGCTATGGCTTCCACATCCATGCTCACCACTTCTACCAATGTATTGTAATACATTATTTTTCAAGACAATCCGGATTGAGAAGGAAATCGTAAATATTGATTGTAAGAATTCCATATTCATCATAATTCGGCTGAACGACATCTTTGGTAATAACGATTTTCTTGAAAGAGTCGTCAATCCTTCTAAACGGTCTGATTTTCTGAATGCGCTTTGTTTCATCTGGCAGCGAATATGCCGACTGGATATAGTATCTGACCGATCCCATATTACAAACAAAATCAACTTCTAGCTGCTTACGGGGCACTTTCCCATCCTTATCTTTTTCTGCAATCGGGATAACACCTACATCGACGCTGTAGCCTCTCATACGCAGCTCATTGTAAATTACATTCTCCATAGAATGAGTCTGCTCAAACTGACGAAAGTTAATTCTTGCGTTGCGAAGTCTAAGATCAGAGAAATACCCCCATATAACATATACTCAGAAAGCCCCATATATTTGTCGCCATTGTAAACATTCATAAACTCTGCAAAGCTCAAATGGTACATATGAATGCGAATACCGGTAATCACCTTAATTAATCCATTATGCTTTCTTTTTATCAGTTTGTCCAAATAGAAATCTCTGCTAATTTCCATACAGCAAGCCTCCTTGGAATAGATTTTTGCAACTTTTCACATTTTTTTCGTGTACAAACCCGCTCACCGAGCGTATAATAGACTTGCAGGAACGTATTCCTGCCAAGACAATGAAAAGACTGCTGGTCTTTGCTTGTCCGCTGAAAGAGGGTAGCCCCTCCCTGCCATGAAAAAATGGGGAATTAAAAAAGCGGTGAGCTCTTACCGTGAGTAGAGAATGAAAAAAGCGGAGAACCTCTGCCGTATAGTGAGGAATGAAAAAGGGTGCGGGACAGGTTACTGTTCCGCACCTTCTTGGATTAAGGAGCTGAATTATGGGGAAGTTTCAATTTTACCACATTAACGAACACTATATCAGCTATTTACATAGTATTGACACCCGTGTGCAATACAATAAGGGGCAGCGGCGTCCGTATGTTGGAATTGTACTCTCCATCAACGGCATTGATTATTATGTTCCCCTTGAATCCCCTAAGCCCAATCACGTTAACATCAAAGGCGGCGGTCCTGTTATGAAACTCGACGATGGTCGTCTTGGCCTAATGGGCTTCAACAATATGATTCCTGTTATTCCATCTTGCTTGATCAAATTTGATATTCAGAGTATCGAAAATGAGAATTATAAAATGCTCTTGTTGAATAAGTTAAAGTATTGCACCAAGAATCGCGATATTATTCCCCAGCGGGCAGAATCCACATACTGCAAAGCTCTCAGTCGTAAAATCCCGCTGTATCAAAAGGTATGCTGCAAGTTTGAAAAATTGGAACGTAAAAGCAAGAAATATGATCCAAATTACGTTCCATCTAAAAAGAAAATTCGTGCAACCGTACCTTCCAAATAATTGTTCTTTTCAAGGAGCTCCCCGCCGGGTGCTCCTTGTTTTATAAACGCACAAACCCCTCCAGCTGTTTCCAGCCGGAGGGGTCTGCCCCGTCGTCAAAAGGTAAGGATAAAGAACAAGAAGATTTCTTTCCATGCGTTGCCTGCCCTTACAGCATAGCACGCTTTTTGGATATGGGCAAGCAAAAGCCCCGGCGCTGGTACGATGCAGCGCCGGGGATAACATGGAGTGCAGCACAAAACCGGACAAAGAAAATTTTATGCTTGCAGGGGTCAGTATACCACGCTCCCTGCATATGGGCAACCGCCCGGAAGGAAGTGTTATCATGCCCCGCAAAAAATCCACCGCAGCCGATGCACCGCGCCTGGTGGCTTACTACCGCTACTCCGGCGGCAGCCGCCAGACCGAGCAGAGCATCGAGGGCCAGCGTCGGGACTGCGAGGCCTACGCCCGCGCCCACGGCATGACCATCCTGCGCGAGTATGTAGACCGCCATATCAGCGGCAAAACCGATGACCGCCCTGCCTTCCAGCAGCTGGTGGCCGACAGTGCGGCGCACACCTTTGACGCCGTGATCTGCTGGAAAACCGACCGCCTGGCCCGCAACCGCTACGACAGCGCCGTCTATAAGAAAAAGCTCCGGGACAACGGTGTGGAGATCCTCTATGCCGCCGAGAGCAACATCTCCGGTGCCGAGGGCATCATCATTGAGGGCCTGATGGAAGCTCTGGCTGAGTATTACAGCGCCGAGCTGGCCGAAAAAGCCCGCCGTGGCATGCGGGAATCTGCCCTCAAGGGCAAGGCCTTGGGCAGCTCCCGCCCGCTGGGCCTCACCGTGGACGCCGACAAGCACTACATCATCGAGCCCACAGGTGCCGAGGCAGTCCGGTATATCTTTGAGCAGTACGCCGCCGGGCTGTCCTCCTCCTCCATCGTGGAGCGTCTGAACGCCATGGGCCTGCGCACCAGCCACGGCGGCCCGTTCAACAAAAGCAGCATCAACCGCATCATTCAGAACGAAATGTACCGCGGCGTTTACGTCAGTAAAAAATTTGATGTCCGCATCGAGGGCGCGATCCCGGCCATCATCGACAACGATTTATGGAAAAGGGCACAAAACATGTTTGAACGCAACCGCCAGAGCCGCACCCCGCACGCTTCCCGCGCCGATTATATTCTCTCCGGCAAACTGTACTGTGGAGAGTGCGGCTGCTTGATGAAAGGCGTCTGTGGACGCAGCAGCGGCAACGGCCAGATGTACCACTATTACGCTTGCCCCGGCCGCTCCATTGGCCGCGCCTGCACCCGCAAAAATATCCCGCAGGACGAGCTGGAAGCTATGGTGGTCAATTCCGTTGCGGACCTGCTGCTGGAGCCCGAGCTGCTGGAGCAGATCGCAGACGCCATCGTGGAGCTGCAGCAGGCCGAGGCCGCGCGCCCGGATCCGGAGAAGCAGGCGCTGGAAAAATCCCTGTCCGATGTCCGCAGCAAGATTCAGAACATCCTCACTGCCATTGAGAACGGCACCTCCAGCGCCGCCCTCTCTGCCCGCCTTGCCGACCTGGAGCAGCAGGAGAGCACGCTTTCCTATCAGCTCTCTTCCCTCACCGCCAAAAAGCCTCTCACCTTCACCCGTGACCAGATTTTGTTCCTGCTGCAGCAGTTCCGTGTCTCCTCCTCGGAGCGCACCAAGGCCTACTGCCGCCGCCTGGTTGATACCTTTGTGGATCACATCGAGCTCACCAACACCGAGCTGATCCTCTATTTCAACATCTCCGACGAAACCATTGATAAAAACAAAAAAGCTCCCCGGTCGAACCCTTCCAAAGAAAGTTCGACCGAGAAGCGTTTGGTCCGAGTGGCGAGAATCGAACTCACGGCCTCTTGAACCCCATTCAAGCGCGCTACCAAAACTGCGCTACACCCGGATATCTGTAAGCGTTTGTCGCTCACAGCTTGATTAGTATACCCGACTTCTCGCATTTTGTCAAGCACTTTTCGGCAACTTTTTTAAATTTCTTCGTCCGCATCCTCCTGCAAGGGCAGGGTCGGCTGGGCAATGGGCGGAAATTCCACCGTAGCCACAGCCACCGCAAACACGCTCTCCGCACCCGCCGAAAGCAGAGCCTGTGCACATGCGGCAGCCGTAGCACCGGTGGTGATCACATCGTCCACCAGCAGCACGCGGCGGCCCTCTATGAGGTCCGGGTCCTGCACGCGGAACGCACCGGCCACATTGGCCAGGCGCTGTTCAAAGGGCAGTCCTGCCTGCCGGTTCTTCCGGCGGGCAGGACCAAGCGCCTTTGTTTCCAGCGGAAGGTCCAGTGCCTCTGCCAGCGGCTGCGCCATGCGTTCCGGTACATTGTACCCGCGTCTGCGGCTGGACGCCGGTACCGGCACGATGCAGTCATAGCCGAGCCGGGCACCTTCCACCCGCTGAGGCACCGGTTCCGCGCCCCTCATCCGGACCTCGCTGCCAAAGGCAAGCTCTGCCAGCACCACGCCCAGCTCCACCGCCGTCCATGGTGCAGCCTGATACTTTGCCCGCAGGATGGCCCGCCGCACGCAGCCCTCATACCGGAACGGTGCCGCTGCGCCGCTCAGGCCGCCCAGATAATGCTGCGATGCGTCCAGCCGGATGCCGGGCTTCCGGCGCAGCCGGTCCACTTCTTCCGCACAGTCCGGGCAGGTCCTTATGCTGCCCAGCACCGCATTGCAGAAGGGGCACCGACGCGGATAAAGCAGCTGCCGTACCCCGCGCAGTGCCCGGCGCGGGGCGCTGTAATAGCGCATCAGTCCTTCTTCACGGCCACGATCACGCGGACACGCTTGCCCGCGGCGCAGCCAAAGTTGTCGTACCAGCCGGTGAGGTAGTAAGCGTCCGAGTTCACCTCGGCCAGCTTCGTGGCGTAATACTGGCCCTTGTACCACAGGTACACCTGGGCATTGTCCGCTACCTCATAGCGGGTGGAACCGGACAGCACTGACGCGGCACCCACCTTGTCGATCTTCATGGGCATCAGCTGCACCATGGCCTTCACCGAACCGTTCACTTCCTGCCGCACGGCCAGGCCGCCGGCCAGCACCGGGTATTTGATGGAGGTGGTGTAGCTGGTAAGCTGTCCATTGACATAGCACACATAGGTGGCACCGCCGCCCACATAGTTCAGGATGGTGCCATAAGGCTCCCCTACCACCTTAGCCAGCTGTTTGACGCCGATGCTCACCAGAGAGCCGGTGCTGCTGGTGACCTTATTCCACACGGTCTGGAGGATATCGCCGTTGATGACGCCCCACAGGATCTCGCTGGTGGTAGGCACCAGCACGCTCCGCAGGTCCTTCAGCACCTGGTTGGTCCCATCAGAGCCTTCGCCCTCAGAATCCCCTGCAGTGGCAGGGGTCTTGGTGGAGGGCAGGTTGGCCGCAATGTTGCGGATATCATCCAGCACACCGTACTTCCACAGGTCGCCGGTCACATCGTTCAGGATGAGCCGGTCGATCTGTCCGGCATCGTTGACGGTATAGTAGCGGACATCGAGGTCACTCAGTGTTACCCCCGATAGGCGGCTGGGACGAACCGTCCCAGCCACACCCTCCGAAGTTGTATCCAGAATCTCTACATCGTCGGCCAGGGCGGCAGCGCCCAGCGCAGTGGCATTGGTATTGATGGTGCCGTTGACGCGGCGGTCCTCGATGTGCTCCACGCTCTCGCCCTCCGGGGTGACCTTGATTTCTACCAGCCACCCCTGCGGAAAGTTCAGGCTTTTGTCCACGTTCACGGTGCGGGCAATGCCATCGGTGCACATGACGGAGACCTTCTGCAGAACATCCGCGCCGTTCTCTTCCACCAGACTGCGGGTGGCGGTCTGCACGACACCGTAGAACACACTGTCGGCTTCCTCGCCGGTCACGATCCCGGCAGCCTCATTGTTCATGCCCAGCAGCAGGGTGACGACCTCGCCCACGCCGCCGCCGTTGAGGGAGGACACCTGGGAGGCCACCGCAGAGGAACCCAGCGTATAGCTGGTGCCTGCCACCGTTACACTGGTGGGGGCGCTGGCACTGGGCGAAACTGCCGTGATGCGGCCAGCGGCCCGGCGGGTGTAGACCCACAATGTCTGTAAACTCTCACTGTAATAATACACATCGTATTTGTTCAGTTCCGCAGATTCCGACGCTTTATCGTTGCGGTAGACCATCTTGGGAACAAAGGGCAGCTGGACCGTATCGCCCGCCACAAAGGGGCCCTTCAGGCTCTTGAGCATGACGCTGGAGGTATCCACCTGACCGTTGGAGACCGTGAAGCCCAGACTGCTGCCGTAGGCACTGCCGCTGGCGGCGTTGGCTGTCAGGGCGTTGTAGAACAGCAGGGCGCACTCCTCGTAGTTGAGCGCCTCGCCCTGGCTGCGGTCCACCTGATTGCGCAGGCCCAGCTCACTGGCCTTGTTCAGCTGTGCGTTGGGGAAGGAGCCGCTCAGGTCGGTCATCTTATAGCCCATCAGCTTGAGGATGGCCGTGACCGCCTCCTCCAGCGTCACAGCGTTGTCGGGCCGGAAAGAGCCGTCGGTGTAGCCGTTCATCCAACCATTCTGCACCGCAATGCGGACATAGGGTGCATAGGGCGAAGTGCCGGGCAGGTCGGTGAACAGGGTGCCCACTGTGCCCTGAGAGCCCACGCTCTCGCGGTAGGTGGAGTAGGACACCAGCATCCGGGCCAGCGCACCGCGGGTGACCACAGCGTTCAGAGCAGCCTGCTGGCTGCTGTCCATCGCGTTCAGCGTGATGGACAGCTGGACCGCCGTGTTGGCGTTGCCCGCTGCCGATGCCGGCAGCACCAGCATCGACACGGCAATGCTCACCGCCAGCAGAAATGCAAGGATTCGCTTTTTCATGGAAAATCCTCCTTAAAATAGTTTCTAATGTATTCCGGGTTGCGGCTCCCAGCGTCTGCTTCGTGCAAAGCCTTGCACTTGCATCCTGCTGGCCGCGGCCCCAACAACTCCTCCCTTCATCCGCCACTGGCGGCGGTCGTCGTTGTTGCCCCTATCAGGGAAGCTCCGCAAGGCGCTGGCAAAGCCAGACCGAAACGGTGAAAGGTTTAATCATATCTCAGCGCTTCAATGGGGTTCAGCCTTGCGGCGCGCTTGGCGGGCAGATAGCCGAACAGCACACCGATGCCCACTGAGATGCCAAAGGCCACCACGATGGAGTTGAACGAGGGGCTGACGGTCACATCAATGTCGCTGGAGATCATGGGCAGGATGCGGTTTGCCGCCATGGACACGATATAGCCAAGGACGATGCCCAGCACGCCGCCCAGTGCAGAGGTGGTGGCAGCTTCCACCACGAACTGCGACAGGATCACCCGCTCCTTGGCACCCAATGCCTTGCGGATGCCGATCTCCCGGGTGCGCTCGGTCACCGACACCAGCATGATGTTCATAATGCCGATGCCGCCCACCAGCAGCGAGATGCTGGCAATGCCGGTAAGGATAATGATGACCATGTTGATCATCTCGTTCATCTCTTCCAGCCACTCGCTGGCGCTGTAGATGTAGTAAGCGTTGTCGCTCTTGAGCAGGTCGTGCAGACCGCTTTCCACCACCGCCTTGGCCTCGTTGGCCCGGCTCTCGTCCTTCATAATCGCAACAAAGTTCTTGGCGCTGGACTGGCTGGAGAGCCGCATGGCCGTGGTGTAGGGCAGATAGATGCAGTCATCGTCGGAGCCCTGCTGCAGGTTCTTGTCCGTCACCTTGGCGTTCAGCACGCCCACGATCCGGAACTTGTAGGCCCCCAGCTTGATGGTCTGGCCCACCGCGTTGCCGCCGTAGGCCGCCCGGTTGAGGTAATCGCCAATGATGCAGACCTGCTTGTTGTCCTTGATGTCCATGTACTGCAGGCCGCGCCCCTGGGCGAGGGTATAGTTTTTCATCTCGGTGTAGTGCTCGTCCACACCGTAAACGCTGGTGCCGTAGCGGTAGGTCGTGGTGCCCACCTTGGGGGTGTTGTTGCTGAAATCGATCTGGGGCGAGACTGCGGAGATGAGCTCCTTGTTCTTATCCGCGATCTTATACACATCCTCCACCGAGGCGGTGCGGGAGCCGTAGCCCCAGACCTGAATGGACAGGGCATTCGTGCCCAGTGCCGAAAAGCTGTCCCGCATACTCTGGGTCATGCCGTTGCCCAGACCCACGATGACGATGACCGCCATGACACCGATGATGATGCCCAGCATGGTCAAAAAGGTGCGGAGCTTGTTGCTCCACACATTCTGGAGGGCCTGACGGAAGGTCTCAATGATCATTTGTTCCCCTCCTGTTCTGCCGGTTCAAAGTTCAGTGTCGGCTGGACGATGGCTTCCGGCGCGCGGGAGTCGCCATCGTAGACCACCCGACCATCCTCCAGCCGGATGATGCGGTCAGCCTGCACGGCAATGGAGTTGTCATGGGTGATGAGCACCACCGTATGGCCCTGCCCATGCAGGTCCTGCAGCATTCCCAGCACCTCTCGGCCGGTGTGGCTGTCCAGCGCGCCGGTGGGCTCATCCGCCAGAATGATCGCCGGGTTGCGCACCAGCGCCCGCGCGATGGATACGCGCTGCTGCTGGCCGCCCGAAAGCTGATTGGGCTTGTTTTTCAGCTTATCGCCCAGCCCCACCTGCTCCAGCACCTCGCGGGCCCGGCGGTGGCGCTCGGCGCGGGGGATGCCCGCATAGACCAGCGGCACCTCCACGTTTTCCAGCAGGTTTAATTTGGGCAGAAGATTATACTGCTGGAAGATGAACCCCAGCATCTCGTTGCGGATGGAGGCCAACTCGTTCCGGCTCATCTTGCCCACATCCCGGCCGTTCAGCCGGTAGGTGCCCGCCGTGGGCACATCCAGGCAGCCGATGATGTTCATGCAGGTGGACTTGCCGGAGCCGGACTGGCCCACAATGGCAACAAACTCGCCTTTTTCTATTTTCATGGTGATGTGGTCGGCAGCTTTTACCGTGGTGTCGCCCATCTGGTAATACTTGCAGACCGCATCAAATTCGATCAGAGCACTCATTCCATCCTCCCATCAGAAGATCATCATGCCGCTGCCATCGTCATAGTAGCTGTCGCTGCTGACCGAGTTGGGGTCGTAACCAATGGTGTCCCCCTCCTGGATGCCGCTGACGATCTGAGTGTAATCATCATCGCTGACACCGGTCTTGACGGCCACATAGACAAAGCCCTCGGGGGCCTCCATGGTGGCATCCGCCTTGGAGGCGCTGGGGGAATCCTGGGTCACCAGCACATAGCCGCCCCGGACGATGGCCGCATTGGGCACGGTCAGGGCATTGGCGGCCTCGGCCACCACGATCTCGGCGTTGGCGTTCATGCCGGGGCGCAGGCCGTCGGTCTCGTCAATGCGGATGGTCACCGGGTAGGTGGTGGTGCCGCCGTTGGAAGTGCCCTTCATAGAGACGCGGGTCACAGTGCCCACATAGTTCTTATCCTGCACGGCATCGGCTGTGATCTGCACCTTCTGGCCCACAGTCAGGGAGCTGATCTGCAGTTCGTCCACGTTGATGACCATTTCCAGATAGCTCAGGTCGTAGATGACGCAGAGGGTATCGCCGGATTTGACCGCATCGCCCACCTTGGCATCCTTTTCAATGATGGTGCCGCTGATGGGAGAGGTTACGGTATAGTTGGCCATGGTATCCTGCAGGTTCTGCAGGGAGATCTCAGCGCTGCGCAGGGTCTCAGAGGCCGACTGGATGCTCTCGGTCAGGTCATCGCCGCTCAGCTCGATCAGGATATCGTCCTTGGCAACGGTCTGACCCTCCTGCACATGGATGGAGGTCACAGTGCCTGCGGCCTGTGCGGTCAGGGTACGCTCTGCCTGATAGCCAAAGGTGGCAGAGCCTATGGAGCTGACCCCGTTGATGGAGGCGGTGGCCGCCTGCGCGGTGGTCAGGCCGCCCGCATTCCGCACGGCAATGGTCACGGTGCGGGTGAGCAGGTTGCCGGTACTCAGTGCATCCGTTCCGGTCACGCTGGTCACGGTGCCGTCCAGCTGCTCAAAGGTGCCGTCCAGCGTCACCTGGGCGGTCTGGCCCACGCTGAAATTGGCGGCATCAGCGGCGGGGAATTCCAGCGTCAGCAGCATTTTGGAGCTGTCGCGGATGATGGCGACCTCCTGCCCGCTGGTCACCTCGTCGCCCTTGGCGACCTTCAGGGTGCTCACGGTGCCATCCACCTCGGCACGCACATACTGGCGGTCCACCACCTTGTCATAGCTGCGCTGTGCCTGCTGCATGGCGATCTCAGCCTTTTCAAAATTGGTGGAAGCGTCCGAGCTGTCCAGCGTGTAGAGGATGCTCCCCTCATCCAGCACGTCGCCCTCCTCAAACTCGCCGGTGAGCACCTTGCCCTCCACCAGAGATTTCACGGTGTAGGTGTTGGCAGGGTTCAGGGTACCGGTGCCGCTCAGGGTGTTGGAGACATCCCGCACTTCAGGGCTGGCTTCCAGATAGCTGGGGTCCACGGCTGTGGTGCTGGCGTTCTTGGGCTTGAGCAGAAACACACCGCCCGCGATCACCACACAGACCACCGGCACGAGCCATTTCCAGTTCTTCTGCAAAAACAGCACCGGGGCCTTGGCAGTCTGTGCCGCAGACGTTTCCGTGCCCGGGTTCTCCGCGCCGTCCTTCTTCTTGTTCCAGATCATCATGTTCCTCCTATCAGATTCAGGCTCGCCGGGGGCGGCCTGTCAGATTCCTTTCCTATGTATAGGTGTAGTGTATCGCATTTTGCCCGGATACACAAGCGTCCAAATTTCGTTTGAACGCTTTTCAGCAAATTTTCACAGATTGTAAACCTTTGCGCAAATCGCAAGTTGACCTGCCTGCCGCTTTCTGGTTTAATCGGGACGTTGTTTGTACCAAATCAGAGGAGGATTTTTTACCATGAATCAGACCAGTAAGTTCTCGGTGCGCGATATCTGCTACGCGGGCCTGTTTGCCGCCGTCATCGCCGTGATGGCACAGATCTCCATCCCCATGCCGCTGGGCGTACCTATGACCATGCAGACCTTCGCCATCACGCTGGCGGCTGTGGTGCTGGGCTCCAAGCTGTCCGCCATTGCCACGCTCGTTTATCTGCTGCTGGGCGCTGTGGGTGTGCCCGTGCTGGCCAACTTCTCCGGCGGCATCGACAAGTTTGTCGGCCCCACCGGCGGCTTCCTGATTTCCTTCCCCATCATGGCCTACATCATCGGCCTGGGCGTGGAGCACAGGAATGCCTTCAAGGGTGCTTTCCCCGTGGCGGTTGTCGTGGGCACTGTGGTCAACTATATCGTGGGTGTCATCCTGTTCGTGATCGTCGCCCACAGCACCGTATCCGTGGCTGTTTCTGCCTGCGTTCTTCCCTTCATCCCCACCGCCATCATCAAAGCTGTGCTGGCCTGCGTGCTGGGCCTGAACATCCGGAAGCGGATCCCGGGGGTAAAAAAGGCATGAGCATCGTACTGCGCCCGCATCACCTGCTCTGCACCCAGGGCTACTCCGGCCATGGCTACAGCGAAGCCTTTGTGGAGCACATGAACGATGTCGTTCACCAGCTGCGGGAGGTGCCCGGGACGAAGATCCAGCTCACCTTCTCCACCGACACCCTCTGTTCCTGCTGCCCCAACAAGCTGGGCACCGACCTGTGCGACACACAGGAAAAGGTCAAGCGGTACGACCGCAAGACCGTGGAGTATTTCGGGCTGGAGGAAAAGGAATACGACTACCAGGCCCTCATCCGGGAGATCGATGCCAAAGCCACCCCCGAGATGCTGGCCGATATCTGCCGGGACTGCTGCTGGTTCCCCATCAGCGCCTGCTGCAAGAATATCTGCGAAGGCAAATACGTGAAATAACATTTTCCCCTATACAAGAGGCCGCCGTGCAGGAGATGATCCTGCACGGCGGCCTGTTTGTTTTATTCTGTTTCTGCGGCCTGCACCGTTACATAGACCCCGGCGGGGACACAGGCGGCCCAGGCATCCTGCTCGCTCAGCCAGCCGAATTGCTCGCACACATGGTCCGGGCATTGACTGTCGAGGAAGGCAACGGCCCCATCCTTTACCTGCAGATGTACGATGTAATCGCCCACATCATACAGATAATCGTGGTCCTCGTCCAGCGGGATCGTCTCAGTGATGCCGTCGCCGAAATCGACCACGGCCACCAGCGGCTCCGCTTTGGGGGCGTTGGCGCGGTACAGCACGAACAGGAGTGCTGCCGCGGCCAGCACCACGGCCGCAAAGATCAGATTTTTCTGCCAGCTTTTCAGGCGTTTCATGCAGCGTACTTGCTGGCAGCTGCGCCTGCAATGCGGCCAAAGACAGTGAAGTCAGCCACGGCGTTGCCGCCCAGGCGGTTTGCACCGTGGACACCACCGGTCACCTCACCTGCTGCGAACAGGCCGGGGATGACCTCGCCGTTCTCGTTCAGGACTTCAGTGTTGGTGTTGATCTTCAGGCCGCCCATGGTGTGATGCACACCTGCGGTGACCTTGATGGCATAGTAGGGAGCGGTATCCAGCTTGTTTGCAAAGCTGGTGCGGCCGAAGTCGGGGTCGTTCTTGGCCTCAACATAGCCGTTCCAGGTGTTCATGGTCTCGGCAAAAGCAGCCTCATCAACGCCCATTGCCTTGCCCAGTTCCTCATAGGTCTCACCGGTCACGGTGTAGCCCTTCTTGATGTAGCCCTGAATGACGCTGGAGGCATCCACCATAGCCTGATCCACCACCAGCCAGCTGTAGCTGCCGGTCTGAGCGATCTCAGCGGCGGAAACCACATCACGGGTACCGACTTCATCAATGAAGCGCTTGCCCTCGGCATTGATCAGCACAGCGCCGTCGCCGCGCAGACCCTCGGTGATCAGGGCAGCGGTGTTGGCCTCCACGGTGGGGTGGATCTGGATCTGATCCATATCCACGGTGTCAGCACCGATGGCCTGTGCCATCTTGATGCCCTGGCCCAGGATGCCGGGGGCGTTGGTGGTCATAAAGCCCTTCAGCTCGGGTTTGTACTCAACGACCATATCGAGATTTGCGCCGAAACCGCCGGTGGTCAGCACTACAGCCTTGGCATTGATGGTGATGGTCTCACCGGAAGCACCGGTGGCCTTGATGCCAACAGCAGCGCCGTTGTCATCGGTCAGGATCTCGGTGGCGGTGGTGTTCAGCATGATCTGGACACCAGCCTTCTCACAGTTTTCCTCCAGCAGGGGGATCATGTAGGAACCCACGGAAACGGTCTTGCCCTCTGCGTTCACAGGGCGATGGATGCGCTTGACGGATGCGCCGCCGAAGCTGGAAACACTGTGCAGGGTGATGCCCTGCTCACCCAGCCAGTCGATGGCATCAGCGCTGTTGGAGCACAGGGTCTCCACCAGAGCAGGGTCATTGACACCCTTGCCGCCGATCATGGTATCCAGCTCCATCAGCTCAACGCTGTCAAAGTAGCCGGTGGGGTTGGCCTGGTAGGCAGCCCACTGCTCAGACACAGTCTTGGCCAGAGCGGTGATGGTCTCGTTGTCAGCATACTTTTCAGCAGCGGTCTTCAGGGTCTTTTCGACACCGGCAGACTCGTCGAACTCGTTCTCATCCTGATACACGGTCTTGCCGGCGTTCATGCCGCCGGTAGCGCGCACGGAGTTGCCGCCCACCACGGGCTGGCTCTCCACGATGACAACGCTCTTGCCCTCGCTGGTAGCCGTCAGGGCAGCGGTCATGCCTGCGCCGCCTGCGCCCACGATGACGATGTCGGTATCAACGGTAGAGTCCTCAGCAGGCTCAGCGTTGTTCTCCACAGCGGTCTGGAAATCCTCAGGCTTCAGACCAGCAGCGGTGATGGCAGCAGCTGCTGCCTCCTTGATGGCATCGGAGGTGATGGTAGCACCGGACACGCCATCCACTGCGATGCTGCCGCTCTCGGCGATCTCGCCGGGCAGCTGCTCGATTGCCTTGGAGCCCACGCCCTCGGTCTCATCGGCACCCTCAGCGGTGCAGCCGGTGATCTTGCCGTCGGTCAGGGTCAGGGTAACGGTAACATCGCCGCCAAAGCCCTTGGCAGTGCCGGTAAAATCGCCGGTAGCACCCGCGCCGGTGGTGGAGGCGGGCTTGCTGCCGCAGCCGTAGCCCAGCAGGCTCACTGCAACGACAGCGGCCATGGCCAGCGCTGCAATGCTCTGTTTCATCTTCGTGTTTTTCATGGTTTCTTCTTTTTCCTTCTCAGTTGAACCAATGTTGCAGGCAGTTAGCCTGCGCGAACATATTTCAGCATAAAAAGGGGGCTGCCCATTCGGAAGGCAGCCCCCTTTGCCGAACTAGGAAAAGATCAGGCGTTGGCCTGTGCAGCAGCAACAGCGCAGGCAACGGTAGCGCCGACCATGGGGTTGTTGCCCATGCCGATCAGGCCCATCATCTCAACGTGTGCGGGCACGGAGGAGGAACCTGCGAACTGAGCATCACCATGGACGCGGCCCAGAGAGTCGGTCAGGCCATAGCTTGCGGGGCCTGCAGCCACGTTATCGGGGTGCAGGGTACGGCCCGTGCCGCCGCCGGAAGCAACGGAGAAGTACTTCTTGCCGTTCTCGATGGCCCACTTCTTATAGGTACCTGCAACCAGGTGCTGGAAGCGGACGGGGTTGGTGGAGTTGCCGGTGATGGAGCACTGAACGTCCTCCTTCTTCATAATGGCAACGCCTTCCATAACGTCGTTTGCGCCGTAGCACTTGACAGCAGCGCGCTCACCCTCGGAGAAGGGGATCTCCTTGACGACCTTCAGGGTCTGGGTGGGGATATCGTACTCGGTCTGCACATAGGTGAAGCCGTTGATACGGGAAATGATGTAAGCTGCATCCTTGCCCAGGCCGTTCAGGATAACACGCAGGGGGGTCTTGCGGACCTTGTTTGCGGTGCGGGCGATGCCAATGGCACCCTCAGCAGCAGCAAAGGACTCGTGGCCTGCCAGGAAAGCGAAGCAGGTGGTGTCCTCGCTCAGCAGACGAGCGCCCAGGTTGCCGTGGCC
>ENA-ORCP01001868-ORCP01001868.1-human-gut-metagenome-genome-assembly--contig:-NODE-1868-length-17480-cov-4.131989_pt1 | contig 17480 bp, 27 predicted proteins | sample MGYA00242990_ERZ507991 | MGnify/ENA primary metagenome ERZ507991 (study PRJEB26167, sample SAMN06115496) | human gut metagenome | host: Homo sapiens | place: China:Henan | collected 2015-05-07... | reverse complement strand
GCTTGACGCTTACGATTATTCCGCTGCGGCGCAGGTACTCCCCACGCTTTCAAAGGACGAACTCGCTTCGGTCTCCGACCAAATGCAGGAATATGCCCAGACGGTCATCGACCGATACAATAAAAGCGAAGCGAACTACGACAGTTCCTATGAACTGCTCGACCGCCTGCAAAAGCTGTTCCGCGAGGCGCTGGACGGCAACTTTGCGGGCCTGCCGATGGAAGAACTCATCGGCAAGATCGAGTGCATGAACAACGTGGTCGCGGACGACAACGACCAGCGCAGCAGCACAATGACCGATCTGCTGACCGACTTTTACGGCCGCATGGGCACTGAGCGGCAGTACCTCGACTGGGGATTTGACGAGCTGAACCGCTACGTCAAGGTCAACCCCAAGCACTATGTCGTGGTTGGTGCTCGACCGAGTGCAGGCAAGACCGCATTTGCCTTGCAGGTGGCACTGCACATGGCCGAGAAGCACAACGTCACATTTTTTTCGCTTGAAACCGATAGCGAGACGGTCGAGGACCGCATCATGGCGGCACAGGCCGGTGTTGACCTGGCACACATCCAGTCCGGCAATCTGGATGAGGCCGAAACAGTCACACTGGTCGAGGCTAAGCGCAAACTGGCCGACCGGAATTTCCACTTTTACGAGGCAACCGGCGTTACGGTCGATGAGATTCGCGCCGTGACCTGCCGAAACAAGTCGGACATCATCGTGGTGGACTATCTGCAGCTTGTCCGGTCGAGCGATCCCAAGCACATCGGCAAGGAGTACGAGACGATCACCGAGGTTACGACCGCATTGCAGCGGCTTGCCAAAAGCGGCGTGTGCGTGATCGCGCTCAGCCAGCTCAGCCGAGGCGGCGAGGGCATGGCAGCCTTGCGCGGCTCCGGCCAGATCGAGCAGGACGCCGATGTGGTCATGCTGCTCGACTACCCCAGCGAGAAGGACGTAGAGAGTGACGAGGAAGCCGCCGATCTGGAAGCAGGCCGCCTGCGTGTGATTGAGATCGTCAAAAACAAGGGCGGCCGCCGAGGGTCTATCCCGTTCTGGTTCTGCGGCTCGCAGCAGCGGTTCCTCGCCCAGTGGCAAGGATTTTACCAGTCCAAATTACGCATGATGGAGGATGATGCAACAGCATGAGATTAAGCAAAGCAATCCCGCGCCTGCGGTTTGAGCGCCGCCGACTGTACGCACAGAGTAAGGTTTGTTCACCGGAAATGCGGCGGGAGTACCGTGAGCGGGCAGAGGCCATCGGTGCGGTGCTGAGATATATCAAACGGAACCGGAAGGAGCGACAGCATGATTGAGATTAAAATTGACGGGACAACGGTTGAAATTATGGCAAATCCTCGTGATGATGACGATTTGCTTTGTGATTCCGCGCGAGTGCTGTGTGCCTTGCAGTATGTTGCGCGTAAATACATCATCCGCGAGATTGCAGACAGCATGATCAAGCAACTGTGCGAGATGCTGATGAATGGCGATTTTGATAGCGCCGAGTTTAAGCCACACGAGGTGCAGCATGGCAGCTGAGACACGCCGCGTCATCTGGCAGCACCCGCGCGGGATATACGCGGTGATCGAGGTATCCGGCACCGGCGTATTCGGCGTGCCGTATAGCTACCGGGAAACCGTCTACACAGCGAACCGCGACGCACGCGGCGTGGCTCGAAAGGAAGTCCAGCCTGCGCCGCCGAACGGCGGCAGACCGGCCGGAGGTCCGCGCATACCGTTAACGGATAAGGAAGAAAAGAAAATCTGCGAAATGTACGAGACAATGCCGCTTGCGATTGTGGCGGCAAGTATGCACCGCTCAAGTAAAACGGTGCGAGCGGTGCTCGAAAAGCATGGTGTTACGATGCGGAAATACGGTCCGCGTACAAAGAAAAACCACTGAAACAAGAAAAAGGAGCGAAAACATCTTGAAATCGATTAGCGTAGTGAATTTGAAGGGCGGCGTCGGCAAGACCGTCACCGCCGTAAATCTTGCAGGCATTTTGGCTGCCGACTATGGCAAGCGCGTGCTGTTGGTAGACAGCGACCCGCAGGGTGACGCTTCGCAGTACATCGGAGTCGTGCCAGATGCCTGCAGCACGGCCGACCTGTTTGACGGTGGCACGGCCTACTACGAGGACGTCATCCAGCACACCATTTACCGTGATCTGGACATTATCCCGTCTGACATGCAGCTGGCCTCGGTTGATCTGGACGCCGACATTGACCGCAAGCAGGCGGTTCGCGTGTACGCCGATCTGCGTGACGCACTGGTCGAGGATGATGCGTACGACGTGATGATCTTCGATTGTCCGCCGTCATTCAGCTTGCCGTGCATCTCGGCGATTGCTGCCAGTGATATGGTCTTCGTGCCGATCAAGCCGGGCGCGTTTGAGATGGCCGGCATGCGGCTGCTTGCCGATCAGATTGCCAGTGTGCAGAGCACCGGCCTTGCCAAGCGCAGTGTTCGCGGTCTGCTGACCATCTGGCACAACGCTGACGCAACGCGCCAGAGCGAGGACTGGCTGCGAGAGCACAGCCCGATTCAGCTGTTTACGCAAAAGATCAGACGCACCGACAAGGTGACCGAGAGCACCTACGCCGCACAGCCGGTCACGCGCTGGTCTCCGACCTCGGCGGCCGCCCGCGACTACCGAGCATGGGTGGAAGAACTCATGGAGGTGCTTTGAGATGGCAAAGAAATTTAATCTTGCGGAGCTGATGGGCGAGGCGGTGTCCAAATCGGACACCGGAGAAATGCGGGTGGAGCAGATTCCACTCGCCGAAATCGAGGAGAACGAGAACAACAGCTACGCGCAGACCGGCATTGACGAGCTGGCGGAGTCCATCAAGGTCATCGGCTTGCAGCAGCCGCTTGTAGTGCGCCGCAAGGCCGAGGGCGGGTACTTGCTGCTCGCCGGACATCGCCGCCGGAATGCACTGGCGCTGCTCGACCGCAAGACCGCTCCCTGCATTGTGCTTGACGCTGATCTTGACCCGTCCCTGCAGGTGCTGATCCTGCACTGGACCAACACCATGGCACGCGGCGGCGGCGGTCTGACCGCTGAGTACACCGGTCAGGCGGCAAAGGAGATTGAGGCCGCGCTCAAGGATCTACAAGCGCGCGGCGTGGTTGAGCTGCCGGGCAAGCTGCGCAGTTATGTTGCCGAGGTGCTCAAAACTTCAGAATCCCAGATCGCCAGGGCGAAGGCGATCGACAACGGCCTGACCGACGAGTGGAAAGAGCTGTTTCGGGAGCACCGCATTAACGACAGCGCCGCCTACGAGCTGAGCCAGTGCGATGCGGACCTGCAAAGGGAGCTGCACGGCGCGTACAAGGACCGCTATTGGAATTTAGACGCCAAGAAAATTAAAGCGCATCGCAAGGCGGCGGAATTTGACTTTACACCGCTGACCTGCCCGGAGGCATCGCCCGGCATAGAGTCTTGCACCGGAGCGGACAAGCGTGCCGCATGGGTCAAAGACGGGCACTGCGAGGGCTGCTGCCATGAGTGCTCACTTGCCGCCAACTGTGACCGCGTGTGCGGCAAGGTCAAGCAGCGCATTGATCGGGAGCAGTGCAAAGCTGAGCGTGAGGAGAAGCACAAGCAGGAGCTTGCAAAGTTTAACGCCTCGCCGTTGGCAAAGGCTCGGCGCAACATCCGGTTTGCGCTGGCGTGCAAAGACATCCGAGACTTTAGTGACTTGGAAGGCTTTCGCGCTCGGTATAGCTCAACTTGGATATGGGGGCCGGATCCGCTCGGAACCAGCGTGCCAGGCATCGACGTGCTTTTTGATCTGGCCGAGTGGGTCGGTATTGACCCGTTCGAGATGATCTGCGGACGGGAGAGCGGCAGCGTTTGGCGTGAGTACACCGAGGAAAAGCCGCCGGAAGGTGCTCGGGTTTTGTGCAAGCTGTGCGGCTGCGCTAATCGCTACGGTGAGTATGTTTACCGCGGCGGCAAGTGGTTCTTCCCGGATCTGGACGATGAAGCATGCGAGGCAAATATCCTCGTCAGCTCGTGGACGGAGGTGTTCCCGGAATAATGGCTGAGTACATTAAGCGGGATACTGCCATAAGAGCGGTGATGGCGGCGAAATGGGTGGACGGTTCCGACGGTGCCATGGCAATGGAGATTGTTGCCTCGCCGCCAGCCGCCGATGTTGCTCCAGTGGTGCATGGGCGGTGGGATGATTCCGGGAGATATACGTTCCCGAGTGGTGCCGCAGCTGTCAGGTGCACCAACTGCGGCTGCGCACTGACAGAGAGTGAGTATCACCTGAACAACTGGAATTACTGCCCTGTATGCGGTGCCAAGATGGACGGAGGTGAATAAGCATGAGATTAGAAGATTTCGAACCTGTTTACATCCCAAACGCGCTTTACATGCAGTTCGTTGGGGAAAACGGAGAGCGTGTCAGCGTGCGTGCCGAATACTATGTAAAATTTCTAAACGAGATTTTGCGTGGGAAAACGATGTTTTATCGTTTTAAACTCGGTGAGCACAACGACGAAGCGGAATTCGTCAAAGCCACGCTTCCAGCCCATATGACTCTGATTGCCATTGAGTTGTCAAACGGAGAAAAACATGGGATTCGAGATGGTAACGGTGAACTTTTCATCGTTACCGACACAGAGAAGTTTGAAATCATGCACGCAGCCGATTATATAAACGAATGTCTTAATCGAACAAGGCGAGAAGTACGTCCGCCTCGAAAATAACGATTGACAAATCGTAAAATCGCGGATATTCTATAAAACTACACGCGGACGGGGAAACTCGTCCGCTGTGGTGTTCAATTTGGACACCGTTGGAGGGAAAATGAAGAGGAGAAAGACAATCCGAGCCGGACGGCTGGTGTGGGACATCACCTACACAGTGCCGCGACCCAACGCCAGCAAGCAGGAACGCAAGCGCATCCGCGAGGTGACGGAGGAGCAGGTTGCGCGAACCAACGCAAATACCGCGCAGCGCAAACTGGAAATGCTGATGGCGACCAACTTTGACGATACCGATCTGGTGCTGACCGTCACCTATCGAGATGCGGACCTGCCGGACAGCGCCGACGTGACACGCAAGCACCTCGGCAAAGTGTTCTCGCAGATGCGGGCCTACCGCAAGGCGCGAGGTCTGCCGGATCTGAAATACATTTATGTGCTCGAGGGCAGGCACGGAGACCACCGGCCTCACGCGCACATTATCATCAACGCCGCAGGCGGTGACTTGGAGCTGATGCGGTCGCTCTGGATTTGGGGTGACGACATTCAGCTCAACTATATTAGAGAGCGTGGATACGACGGATGGGCTGGTTACTTAACCAAGGAGCGGAGAGAAGCGTCGCTCAACGGCAAGAAACAGTTTGTCGGATCGCGCAACCTTGACCGACCGGTCACAACTTACGAGTGGGTGGACGACGGCACGACCGTTGATGCACCACCCGGAGCACAGGTGCTCGATGAGGGCGGCGGCAGAAATGAGATTGCATCCTGCCGGTTTGTGAAATATTTAATGCCGAAAAATACCTATTATAATACACACGCAACGCGCACACGCACGCGCGTTGTTGCTGGCTTGGAATGCTCTATAACATTTGACACGAGGATGGAGAAACGAAAGCGAACGGGTAGACATAGGAGGACGAAAGGTGTATAATCAAGACAAAAGAATAAAACTTGTGTGCCCGCGATGCAAGCGGCCGACCAACGTGGTCGCAATCAAGGGACGCACAGTGTTGCGGAATTTTCCGCTGTTCTGCAAATTCTGCAGAACTGAGACTGTCATCACGTATGACGGGAAGAGCCAGAGCCTGAGAGCCAGAGCCGAATAAACTGCACCAGAGATGGGTGTGGTTTGTTCGGCTTTTATTTTTTGCCGGAAAGGCGGTGAGTGTCGTGCAAACGGTGCGCGAGATGATACCTGAGTACAAGCGCAACCTCGACCGGCTGCGTCAGCGGCGGCTTGATCTGCTGCGGGAGCGTGAGCTTGAACCGAGCTTTGAGAAGCGCTACAAACTGACGGTGCGCATCTGTCGGCTCAAGAGCATCATCACGTCTACCGAGTCCGCCCTGCACGACATGCTCGAGTATGACAAGTAAGCCACTGAGGCCGTGCCTGCATCCCGGCTGCCGGGAGCTGGTGCGGTGCGGGTACTGTGACAAGCACAGACCCAAGGACAGCGCACGGCGCAGCGCAGAGAGCCGCCGGTGGCGTGGCTGGTACAGCCTGCCGATCTGGACGGACAACCTGCGGCCGGCACAGCTGCTGCGTGAGCCGTGGTGCCGCGAGTGCGCACGGCAAGACCGCCGAGTCCGAGCGACAGACGTTGACCACATCGAGCCGCACAACGGAGACTGGCAGCGCTTTACCGACCCAAGCAACCTGCAAAGCCTGTGTCACAGCTGCCACAGCGCAAAGACCATGGCCGAAAGCAGGGCTAAAGGCAAGACCAGACGACGCTGAAAGGCAGAAGGCTTGGACGGGCGCAGGCAGGTGGGTGTGCGCGAACTTGGCGAGAAATCTCAAGATTTCTCGGAGTCCCCCCACCCTCAGAAAGTTTTGCGGCGGGGCGTTCCTGACCGCAGCCCCCTATTCGTGCGAGATTTTTTCCCAATGGAGTGTAAATTTGAGAGAGAGGTGAGAGATATGCCAGCAAGCAAGCCAATTCCGCGGGAGGCGGACGGCACGGTGGACATCAAGCAGGCGCGAAAGCGCATGGCAGGACACCGTACAAACGCCGAGATCGAGGCAAAAGCCAAAAGCGAGGTGCGGGCGAAGGAGCCGAAACGCATCACGGTGCCCAAGTATCTGCCGCAGGTGATGGAGGCAGAATACCGGCTGACTGCGAAAAAGCTGGTTGCCCTGCATATCTTTTCCGACCTTGACTATGACATGCTTGCGCGGTATTTTATCGCTCGCGCCGCATGGCAGAACGCCCAGAACTGGGCGAACCGTGCGATCATGCAGGGCGACGCCAAGGAGGCGGGCAGCTGGACCAAGACGGCGAACGTTTACTTTGGTCAGTGCCAGAGCTGTGCGTCGGCGCTCGGTCTGAGCGTGTCGGCACGCTGCCGCCTCGTGATGCCGGAGCCGCCCAAGGATGAGGCCGACGAGGACCCGCTCAGCAAAATGCTGCGCGAGCGGGCAGAGCGCCGGAAGGCGTGAGACATACGTCCGAGATTGTGACGGGCAGTGTAATGCCTGCTCGAGCTTCGACCTTTGGCGGTAGGTGAGTTTTGTGATATTTCCTCGCCTGTCCGTCAGAGCCTCGGACAGCTTCCTGCGCTGCGGCGGACGGTGGTCAGCCATTACGCCGTCCCCCACATCAAAGTGGCAAGGATACAAGCGGGTGCACCCGGAATGCAGACGAGTGGGTGCGTCCGCCGGAGCGCAGGAGGAGCAAACAATGCAAGATCGAACAATCTGTCCGGCTATGTGCCCGATGCTCAACGTCCTGGGCTTTTGCGAGAGCGCATGGAGACGGGCAGGCCAGGTGCGGGAGTGCCCGCATAAGAAAATGCGCAAGGCGGTGTCCAACTTGAACACCGCAGACAAAAAGTAAAATCCGGTGCTGTGACGGGCGACCCACCCGAAACACCTTACCTATTTCTTTTGGCGGCGGCGAGGGTTTGTCCTCTTGTACCTCGCCCGTCCGTCAGAGCACCGGATGGTGCAAATTATGGAGGTTTTGACAATGACAATCAACAAAGCAACTCGGTCTGTGGATTTATTCAACACAATTCGCGGTGCTGCCGTCGCAATGATGTCGCAGACGCCGGAAAGTCCCGACTTGCAGGAACGTCTGCGTAAGCTGCAGACGACGCTTGCTGAATATCTCGGCTCGGAGCCGAGCGAGGGCATTCTCGTGGAACCGGACCCGATAGAGACCGAGGACGACTGCACCTATGGTGGCGGTGAGATGCCGCGTCTGACCCGCGCCGAGGTGCTGCACCGTGCCGAGCAGTGTGTCTGTGGCCAGCGTGAGCAGGGCTACGGCACGCCGGAGGATAATTTTGAGACGATTGCGGAATTTTGGGAAACATACCTCAGTCGCGCGTGCGTGGATGAGGCGGGCTGTGTGTATATCGACGCAACCGATGTCGCCATGATGATGGCGCTGCTCAAGATCGCGCGTATTGCAGGCGGTTCGGGCACGCGAGACAGCTTTATCGACCTTGCAGGCTATGCGGCGTGCGGCGGAGAGTGCGCCGATGTATGACCGCGAGGAGTATGAGTGGTATAAGACGCACGGCATCTGCGTGCGCTGCCGCAAGGCTAAGGCACGCAGCGGCCGCACGACCTGCGCCGCGTGTGCGGCTCAAAACACAGAGCGCACCTTGCGGTATTTTAACGAGCTGACCGCCGAGAAGCGCAAGGAATACTCTCAGCGAGCCACCGAAAAACAGCGTGAGCGGCGTGACGCTCGATACGCTGCCGGCCTGTGCGTTATCTGTGGCAAGCGACCGCCGAGAGACAACCGCCGGACCTGTGCGCTGTGCAGCAGCAAGCGCACAGCCGCACAGCAGAAACAGGCGGAAAAGTGACAACAGCACTCCGGTGCTGTGACGGGCGGCAGCAGCTGCCCGAGAAACAACCTCCAAAATAATTTTGCGCAGGGCACGGCGGGAGCGGAACACCGCCGCGTCCGTCAGAGCACCGGAAACCAATTTAACAGAGCCGACGCGGGAAAGCGGTAGAGAGCCAGAGCCAACGAGCAATTTGTCTCGTCGGCTCTTAATTTTTGCTCGGAAAGGGGTGAGAGAGATGGCAAAGAAAGAAAAACGCATCGACTACATCAGCAAGGTGGAGGATATCCGCCTGATTGCGAGCGGTGTGAACGCAGAGCACCGCACCATGACCTGGCGCGAGGCAACCGAGTATTGGGAGCGCGACAACGGCACCGACGATTACGGCCGTGCGGCGCTGATGGCGTACCTCGGCATTGCGACGGCAGGCGAGTGTGCACTGCTGGATAATCTGGTTGACGCGCCGGAGGATGACGCACCGACAGAGGAGGAAAGTGAATGATGAAGAAAATCGTAGTCGCGCTGCTGTCTGACGCTCTGCTGTTGGGCGGCGTGGTTGTTATTATGGTTGGACTCTACACGATTTGGCCGCCGCTGGTCGCAATCGCGGGCGGTGTGCTCGCTATCTTGCTGTCGATTTTGATGGTCGTGTAAGGCGGTGCAGCAATGATCGCAGATAAGATTTTACACCGCATCCGTGGTCAGACCACGCTGACGCTGGACGACCCGACCGGATGGAGCACGGGCGGTAGCACCCTGTTCGGCGGCAAGGAAATGCAGGCCATGAAACTGCCTGCCGTCAACGCCTGCATCGAGATCATCTCGGACAGTGTGGCGAAAATGCCGATCTACCTGATGGACGGCGAGACCCGCGAGCGGGTGCCCGACCATCCGGCGGTGCGGCTGCTGACCGGCAGACCGACCGAGGCCCTGACCGCGTTTGACTATCACAAGCTGATGGAGAGCCGCCGCATTGCGTACGGCAACGCTTACGCGCTCATCCTGCGCGACAAGTGGGGACAGCCGGTGGAGCTGCTGCCAATCGCACCGGGCTATATGCTGCCGATCCTCGACACCAACGCCAAGCTGTGGTATGTCGGCATCAATCCCAAGACGCACGAGTTCCGCAAGTTCTGGCCGACCGATGTGCTGCATTACAAGGCATTTTCCACAGACGGCCTTGAGGGCATCAGCTATCTGCGCCGTGGCGCCGAGACCATCGAGGCGGCCCTGCAGGCACAGCGATACGAGAGCAATTACTACCGCAACGGCGGACAGGTGAGCGGCATTCTGACCACCGACACCGACCTCTCGCCAAGGCCGACCACCATCGGCGGCGCGTATGTGGACATCAAGAGCAAAATCCGTGCCGAGTGGGAAAGCATCCACTCCGGAGCGGACAACGCTTACCGCATTGCGGTGCTGGATAACGGCCTCAAGTACACGCCGCTGACCGCAACAAACCGTGACGCGCAGAGGACATTGCCCGGCTGTTTAACATTCCGTTTTACAAGCTCGGCGCGGGCAAGGAGAGCTATGCCGCCAACACGCAGGCGGCCATTGAGTATATCCAGCGCACGCTCAGCCCAATCGTCAGCGAGCACGAGCAGGAGGACACGCACAAGCTGCTGCTTGAGAGCGAGTGCAGCCGCGGCCTGCAGCTACGCCGCAACATGATGGGCGAGCTGCGCGGAGACTGGACGGCTCGGGCTGCATGGTACAAGTCCATGCGCGAGATCGGCGCGTACAGCGTGGACGATATCCGCGCACTCGAGGACCTGCCGGACGTGCCCGGCGGCGATGACCGTCTGGCAAGCCTTAACTACGTCCCGCTGGAGGACTGGCGGGACCTGAGCCGCCGCCGCAACGGAGCGGACGGCGAGGAACAGAAAGGAGTGACCCCATAATGGCAATCACAATGCCTAAAATCGACATTACGTTTGAGCAGCGTGCTGTGAGCCTGATCGGCCGCAGCGAGCGCGGTGTCGCAATCCTGATCGTGAGAGACGACACCGACAAGACATTTACGCACAAGCAGTACAGCGACCTCAGCGCCGCGCAGGCGGACGAGAGCCTGTACACCGCAGACAACTATGCTGCCATCTGCGACATGCTGGGCTTTGCACCGTATCAGGCGCATGTGTTCCGCTGTGACGCGGACGGCGCTCTGGCAGATACGCTCGCCGAGATCGGCAAGCGCGTCAAGACCGGCTGGCTGACCATTGCCGGCCAGAATGCCGCTGACGGTCTGGCACTGTCTGCGTGGGTCAAGACGCAGGCGGGCACCAAGCACAAGACCTATAAGGCGGTCTGCTACAACCTGACCACCGCACCGGACGATATGCACGTTGTCAATTTTGTCAACGAGTCGGTCACCTACACGGATGACCGCGGCAAGAAAGACGGCGTGACCTATCTGCCGAGCCTGCTCGGTATCTTCGCGGTGTGCAACGTCACCCGCGGCTGCACCAACTACCTGTGCAGCAATCTCAGCGAGGTGCAGGAGGTCGAGGACAACGACGCGGCGCTCGGCAGCGGCAAGTTTATTCTTGTCAATGATGAGGACGGCAATGTCCGCGTGGCACAGGGGATTAACTCGATGACCACGACCAACGGCCAGACCCAGACCGAGGACATGCAGTTTATCGAGACGGTCGAGGCGATGGACATGATGCGCGACGACATTACATCCGTATTCCGTGAGACCTACCTCGGCAACTACCGCAACAGCCGCGACAACCAGATGATGCTGGTGGCCTCGCTCAACAGCAGCTATTTCCGTCAGCTGATGCAGCAGAGCATCCTGGACCCGGACTACGCCAATGCGGCAAGCATCGACGTGGACGCACAGCGTGCCGCGTGGGTGGCATCCGGCAAGAGCGAGGCGGCGGACTGGGACGACGATACCGTCAAGGCTAATCCGTTCAAGCGGACGGTTTACCTGACCGCGAATGTCAAGATTCTCGGCTCGATGACCGATTTGGTTTTCCCGATCACCATGGCGTGACCGGATAACCTACAACAACAATTAAGGAGGAAAGAACTATGAAGAAGAAACTGCTTGACCTGCTCGCGAAGAAGCGCGGCATTGTAGACCGCATGAGACAGGCGGATGCGGCAGGTGACCAGACCGCATTTGACGCGGCGCTGGCAGAGAACACCGCCGTTGACGCGGAGATTGCCCGCGTAAAGGCAATCATGGAAGCCGAGGAGAATGTACCGGCAGAGCCGGAAGGCGTACCGACCAGCGGCACCGATCCTCCGGCGGCAGAGCCGGCCAACAGCCGCGAGTGCGTGCATGCCTTTGCGGAGTGCATCCGCGCCCAGGCACGCGGCCAGCGTGCAGCCTTTGAGTCCAACGCAGACGTTCTGCGCCGTGCCATGGCAGCCGAAAACGCCGGTGCCATGACCGAGGGTGTCGAGGCAGACGGCGGTCTGCTGGTACCGCAGGACATCCAGACCCGCATTAACGAGCTGCGCCGCTCTCTGGTGCCGCTGTCCGACCTGTTTGCGGTCGAGAATGTATCGTTCCTGTCCGGCTCGCGTGTGGTAGATACCGCGCCGAACAAGGGCTTTACCAAGATTGACGAGATGGCTGAGATTCCGCAGGATGACAAGCCGGCATTCCGGAAGATTGCCTACAAGGTCGAGGACTATGCGCTGATCCTGCCGGTCTCCAACGACCTGCTGCGCGACACCGACGAGGCGCTGCTGGCGTACATCAGCCGTTGGCTCGCCAAGAAGCAGATTATCACCGAGAACAACCTGCTTGTCACCAAGCTGGCGGCTCTGGATGAATCTGCGACGGCGGCGACCACCGCCGATGTGGTGGGCACGCTCAAGAAGCTGCTCAACACCGGCCTTGACCCGGCCATCTCCGCGACGGCGCATTTTGTCACCAATCAGGACGGCTTTAACGCCCTCGATCAGCTGCTCGACGGCAACAAGCGTCCGCTGCTGCAGCCCGACCCGACCGGCTCGACCGGCAAGCTGCTGTTTGGCCGCGGCATTACCGTAGTAAGCAACGGTATCCTCAAGACCGCGACCAGCAAGGCGCCGATCTACTTCGGTGATTTTACGCAGTACGCGACCCTGTTCCGCCGTCAGCCGCTCGAGATCGCATCGACCGACATCGGCGGAAACGCATGGAAGACCAACAGCACCGAGGTCCGCGCGATTACCCGTCTGGACGCACAGGTGTTTGACTCTGAGGCCGCTGCTGCGGTATCTCTGACCATTGCGTAAGGACTGACCCAAGGGCGGCGCTGCTGCCGCCCTTCCCATTTATAGAGAGGAGGGCACAGGATGCCTGAATTTAATCCCAATCGCATTATGCACGGCAACGGCGGTCATGCGTGGTTTAACGGCAAAAAGCTGACCACCCTGCAGTCGGTGGAGGCCAAGGTTGCCGGTGATTTTGAAGAAATCAATGTCTGTGGCGATCCGGCTACCTATCGCGTTTTTAACGGCTACTCGGGCGAGGGCACGCTGACCACGCTCAAGATCGACAGTGATGTGCTGAGCCTGATGGCTGCGGCGTATAAGTCCGGCGAGATGCCGACCATCACCATTATCACCAGCCAGACCATGCCGGGCACGAGCAAGGCCGAGCGTGTTGCGTACAGCGACATCACGATTGACGAGTTCACGCTCGCAAAGTTTGAGAAGAAGTCCAAGACCGAGGAAGAGATTCCCTTTAAGTTCGGAAACTTCGAGGTTCTCGAAACCCTGTAAGGAGGTGCGGCATGAGATTCAGCTTAAACGGTCACATTGTGGCCGACAGTGACGCGCCTATCCTGCGCTGGTGGGGTATCCCGGCGGCCTGTCCGGCGGATATCCGGTCGGCGCTTGCCGAAAATCCCGCAGACGAGGAATTTGTTCTGGAGATCAACTCCGGCGGCGGCTCGGTCTTTGCGGGTTTTGAGATGTACAGCCTGCTGCGCAATGCGTCCCGTCAGGGTGTACATACCCGCGCCGAGGTGCAGAGCCTTGCCGGTTCTGCCGCGTCTGTCGTAATGGCAGGTGCGGACACGGCGGCCTGCTCGCCGGTCGGTCAGGTGATGATCCACCTGCCGAGCACGGTCACCGAGGGCAATCAGGGCGTACACCGCGAGAGCGTGCAGATGCTCGAGAGCATCACCGAGAGCATTATCGCGGCGTATGAGAGCAAGGTCGGCGGCAAGACCAGCCATGACGCACTGCGCCGCATGATGGACCGCGAGACCTTTCTCAGCGCCCGTGCGGCGCTCGATGCCGGGCTGATTGACGAGATCATCGGCGAGGAGCAGCCGGGCGAGCCGATTAACCTCAACAACATTTACAACGCTTGCGGAGCTGTCCCCGATATGGACAAGCTGCGTGCGGCGTACATCGCTGCACAGAGCCAGAGCCAAGAGCCAGAGCCGCAGCCGGTGTCCAATTTGAACACCGCCCGCAAGCGGGCCATCGCTATCGCTGAGGCAGAACTCCGGGCGGTGGTCGTATGATTACCGCTGAGCGGCTGACCGCAATCAAACAATACTGCCGCATCGACTACGATGAGGACGATGCGCAGCTGACCGGCTTTGCGGAGATGAGCGACAGCTATCTCTCACAGTGCGGTATCACTCGTGACGGCCACGAGGCGATGTATGACCTTATCGTGCAGGCGATGGTGCTGACCCAGTACGAGGGCAAGTGTGCAGACAATGCAGCCGCAGCCCTGGCTACGGTTCCGCCGCTCGTGCGGCAGATGGTAAACCAGCTCAAACTCGTTTGTGCGTTTGGAGGTGCGGGCGATGGCAACACAGGTGCGTGATCTGCGCGACCGTGCCGAGGTATGGCTTGCCACGCCGACGGAGCAGCCAAACGGTGAGACGGACTACTGCTACACCAAGGTCAAAACGATCTGGGCGGCCGTCAACCCGACAAGCGGACGCACGGAAACACTGACCGGCGATGCCGAGCGTGCCGAGATCACGCACCGCGTGGTCTGCCGGAGCGCCAGCCTGCCGGAGCTGTGCCGCGAGATGTACTTTATTATCCGCGGTCAGCGGCTCGATGTGTCGTACTGGCTGCCAATCTATAACCGCCGCGGCTGGGTGGAGATTTACTGCACACTGCGGCAGGGAGAGGTGACACGCGATGGCTCGTGACCGCAATAAATTAGTTTACGGCGATTTGCGAGTTTTTGCTAAACAGCTCGAAGATATGCCAAAGGATGTCGATAAGGCAGTCAAAAAAATGCTGAGAGAGCAGGGTACTAAACTGCGTCGAAAAACAGTACAACGAGCTCGTGCAACGGTCAATCGTACGGCTGTGCATCGCAAAGAGTATACTCGTGCGGCAGGCACCTATCATAAGAGTATTAAGCGCGGCAAAGTCTTTTTGAAAGATGGAGTATATCGTGTGCGGGTCTATTCCAATGATGCAGTAGCGCATTTGATGGAGTATGGCTGGCGGAATACCGCGCGTAATGGCAAGAGTGGTAAGCTGGTCGAGGGTCAAGAAGTGTTTGCAATCGCCGAGGATGATTACGCAGACGCATTTTATGAGGCTGTAGACGATATGCTCGACGAGGTGATTAACAAGCTATGATCCGATGGAAAGAGATAGACGATGCACTCGGTGCGGTGGTAAGTGCGGCACTCAAGGCCGCCAATCTGCCTGCTGTGCGTGAGCGCAAGGACGTTAAGGCGCCTCTGGTGCGGCGCAGTTACCGCATTGACGTTGGTCAGACCGACGGCATGGGCACGGACGACTACGCCGAGACCGGCTGCGACATCGAGATTTATTTTTATCCTGCCGACGGCACGCGCCCGCGCGACGAGCTGAACACGGCCGCTGACGCGATCCGTGCGGCGCTGCGGGAAGGCGTGACCGTACAGGACGTGGTGCTCATCCCGGAGGACGACATCACCTGCGACGCAGACGGCGAGACGCTGGCAGTCATGCTGCGGCTCACCTGGATCGAGACCGCCGAGGAGACCGGCGAATTTATGGAGGAAATGGTATATGGATAAAAAGTTACTGGATGCGCTGGCGGCAAAAGCCGAGCAGCGCAAGGCTGACAAAGCCAAGGTCATTCAGTTTAAGGTCGGCGGTCAGCTGCTTGATTTTGTAAAGATCGGGCACACCGCGCAGCTGGACGCTTATGAGGCTTTTCTGGCGGCACGAGAGCAGCCGTCGCAGATGCTGGATGTCGGTGCACAGCTGATCTATGACTGTTGTCCGGCATTGCAGGACCCGGAGCTGCACACCGCGCTCGGCGTGACCGACCCGTACGACGTTATCTGGGTGCTGATGGATGTCCGCGAGGTCAATGAGCTCGCGGCATCCCTGTTTGCCTGGCTCGGTCTGATTGCCGGTGACGAGGATGAGGATCCGGCAAAAAACTGATTGAGCGCGACCCAGTGCTCGACCTTACAGCATTTTACGCGGCACGAGGCATCACGCCGGAGCAAATCCGGCAGATGAGCTACGCAGACCGTGCGGTGCTGCGAGTCGGGCGGGCGCGCTGGTACGAGGATATGATAAACCTGATTGCGGCAGGAGTCTGCCGCGCATATGCACCGGAGGAGGGACGGAACAGTGGCTAAAAATAAGGTTATCAACACCGTCCTGACGGTGCAGGATAAACTGTCAGGCGGATTGGTTGAAGCTGCAAAAAACGCTAAAAAGTCAGGCAAAGCTATCGACGGTAGTATGCTCTCCGCTACGCGCAGTGTGGTAGCGTTTAAAAATAAGTCGGTTAAAGCGCTGACGGATACCGCTAAAAAAGGCTTTAACGGGCTTGTAAATATCGCAAAAACGTCAGCACTGGCAATCACTGCGAGCATTACGGGCATTGCTGTTGGATTTGCTGCGTTGGACGGCGCGACCGAGGAATACCGCATAGCGCAGGGCAAACTCAACGCCGGATTTCAGGCAGCGGGCTTTTCCGCCGATGTGGCTCGCAAGAGCTATCGCAATTTTTATGCTATTCTTGGCGATACGGACACCGCGACCGAAGCCTCTCAGCTACTTGCCAACATGGCTAAAACCGAAAAGGATGTAGCTACATGGACACGCATTGCGGCAGGCGTGCACGGCACGTTTGGCGATTCTCTGCCAATCGAGGGATTAGTTGAGTCCGCAAATGAAACCGCACGAACCGGTCAGGTGACAGGCGTTTTTGCGGATGCGCTTAACTGGGTCGGTATTCTGGAGGATGATTTTAACGCCAAGCTGGAGAAAACAACCGATGTCAGCAAACGCAATCAGCTGATCATGGATACGCTCTCCAAGACCTATGACAAGGCCGCTGACAGTTTCTATGCGAACAACCAGCAGGTAGTCAATGCGCGGCGTAATCATGCGACCTTGGACGAGATGCTCGCCAAGGTGGGCGACACCAGCTCCAAGCTGAAAAACCAGCTGTGGGTGCTGGCCGGTGCTGCCGAGGACGGTTCCATCCGCTCTGGCTCGGCGCTGGACTGGATTTACAAAAAAGCTGCAGACCTCTCCACTTGGATCAGTGGACTTGATTTATCCAATCTGCAGGCGCAGGTAGATAAGTATGTTGGTGCAGCAGCGCAAAGAATCGGAGAGTGGCTTGATAAGGTTAAGTCATGGGTGGAAAATGGCGGTCTTACGGTTCTCGCCGATAAACTATCTGACGGCATCCCGAAAGCGGCAGAGCTGGCAAAGGGCGGCATTGACCTGCTGAGCGATGCGCTGGATAAGGCAAAAGATGCCATGCAGTTTTGTAAAGATCATAGCGCGGAATTAAAAACGGTTGTAGGACTACTTGGCATTGCTTTTGGCATGGTTAAGCTGTCCCAGTTTAATACAGGCCTTACGGATGCAATCAGCAATATTGGCGGTTGCATTCAAACTATCGGTACGATGATCGGCGTTACAGGAGTATCGTAAGCCCCTGCTGCATTTCCATACTCAGTTCAATGAGGAACTGCCCTATGACACCATCGACAT
>ENA-ORCP01001867-ORCP01001867.1-human-gut-metagenome-genome-assembly--contig:-NODE-1867-length-17490-cov-3.746971_pt1 | contig 17490 bp, 20 predicted proteins | sample MGYA00242990_ERZ507991 | MGnify/ENA primary metagenome ERZ507991 (study PRJEB26167, sample SAMN06115496) | human gut metagenome | host: Homo sapiens | place: China:Henan | collected 2015-05-07... | reverse complement strand
TTGCTTTGCAATAATTGCGAAATTTCTATACGATCTGACGAAAAATCCGGCTGCGCATCTGAGGCACTATGGTTTTTGGATGCGACCTAAATCCGGTCTGCTTTGACTTAATTAAACCGAAAGGAGTATTTACATGGACGGTAATATTATTACAAGTATACTTGAGATCGACAAAAAAGCCAAGGAGAAAATAGCCGAGGCTGAACAGCAGAAAAATAAAATAATAGCTGATGCAAAAGCTGAAGAAGAATGCATTATAAACAGTAAGGTAAATGCTGCTGACGAAAAGCTGAAAGAGCTTGAAAAAGAAGAACAGCGCAAAGCAGATGAACGTCTTGCAGAAATCAATAAAGAAAAAAATGAAGAAATAAAGCGTCTTGATGCTGTTTATAAGGCAAAACACGGCGAATGGGAAGATAAGATATATAATGCTATCATCTCAGGCTGATTTTAAAGGTGGTCTTTGAAATGCAGAATATAATCAGAAGCTATAACGCTACGGTTGCAAAGATCAGAGCAATGTACGGCAAGCGTATTACACCGCAGGACTATACAGAGCTTGTCAGCCGCCGGAGTGTTGCGGACATAGCTGAATACCTGAAAAAAAATACGCATTACAGCGAGATACTTGCTCCGATCGACACAAACACAGTTCACAGGGGTATGCTTGAAAATCTTCTGCGTCGCTTTAATTTTGAAATGTATAAAAAAATCACAGGTTTTGAGCATATCAGCAAGCAGGAGTTTTATAACTACCGCCTTATTCATGCGGAAATAGATGTTATTTTAAGCACGATACGTCATATCAACGCAAAATCCGAAAAGCAGATCGCAGATATACCTATTTATATTAATGGTATGACCTGCTTTGATCTTATTGAAATCGCCAAAGTACGTTCTTTTAATGAATTGCTTGAATTTCTGCGGAAAACATCGTATTATGACATTCTGAAAAATGAAGAAGTAGATGCGGACGGAAAAGTTGATTATACAAAATGTGAGGTAAAGCTCAGAACATACTACCTTGAACGACTTGAAAAAAATATCAGCAAAAGAGGAAAAAAAGAAGCGGAAAAGCTTAATTCCATGATTCTTACTGATGTCGACCTTATCAACATAATCAATTCATACAGAATGACAGCTTTCTTTGGAGAAAATGAAACGGAAATTTCAAAGGATATGCTTGGATTTTACGGCAGACTTTCAGCGGCAAAACAGCAGGAAATATACAGTGCTCCCGATAAGGAAGAATTTATCAAACGTTTTTCAAAAACTTATTACGGCCGCCAGATCGCAGAAAGCGGCGGTGATATGAATGATCTGGAGCGAAATGCAAATCTGCTGCGCTTTAGGTATGCAAAGCTTGCACTTAAATCATCGTCCACTGCACCTGTCAGCGTATATTCATTTATGTATCTTATGAATGTTGAACTGCAGAATTTGATCAGTATAATCGAGGGGGTTCGTTACGGTCTGCCTGCAAAGGAGATCGAATCACTCCTGATAATGTAAAGAAAGAGGTGACTTTTCGGCTATGTCTATTGAAAGAATGGAGTTTGTCAATATTGCAGGTCTTACAAAGGATCTTGATGCAGTATTGATTAAGCTTAGTGAATGCGGATGCTTTCATATTGAGTCGGCTTCAAAGCTTACAGGCAAAGAAAAGGGCTTCAGCGTTCTGAAAGAAGAAAACCCTTATACGCCGGTTTTAAAAAGGTTAAGCGAAATTTCAGCTTTGACAGGCGTAAAGTATGAAAATACCGATTGTGAGGACATCGAAAACACAAGTATAGAAAAGCTTGATAAGTATGTAAGAAATGTCAGAAAACAGCTTGATGATCTTGTGGCAGCTAAAAAAGAGGCTCAGGATAAGCTCTCAGAATATGAGCTGGCATTGAATCAGGTCAATCATCTTAAAGGTCTTGATGCTGATTTTCAGCAGATCTTTTCCTGCGAATATATCAAGGCTCGATTCGGACGTCTTCCTGTGGACAGCTTTGACAAGCTTCCATATTATGATGATAAGCTGTTTTTGTTCACATATTTTACAGAAGAAAAAGAATATTATTGGGGTGTTTATTTTACACCTGCGTCATGTGCGGAAGAAATTGATGAGATCTTTGAATCACTTTATTTTGAGCGTATGCACATTGCAGACTTTGTTCACGGAACATCAGAGGACGCTGTTACGGAACTCAGTGCTATGATAGATGAAAACCGTTCAGCCGTTGAGGCTGCCGATGCTGACATCAAGGCACTGATGGATAAAGAGATCGGTAATCTTAATAAGATATTCTCACGTTTCAAATCTCAGCACGATAACTTTGACCTGCGAAATAAAGCTGCAATAACAAACGATAAATTTTATGTCGTTGGCTTTGTGCCGAAGAGTGATGCGGACAGATTTTTAAAGCTTTTTGATGATATGAGCGGTGTATCTGTTGTAATGCAGCCTGCCGATGCAAACGGCAAGCTTCAGCCGCCTATCAAAATAAGAAACAATAAATTCTCCCAGCCTTTTTCAATGTTCGTTGAGATGTATGGTCTGCCGTCATATAACGGCATTAACCCAACAAATCTTGTTGCTATAACATATACACTTCTTTTCGGTATAATGTTCGGTGACTTGGGACAAGGTCTTGTGCTTGCATTGCTTGGCGCATTGCTTTGGAAGTTCAAGAAATTTTCGCTCGGACCTATTCTTACAAGAGTCGGTATTTCAGGTGCATTTTTCGGACTCATTTACGGCAGCGTTTTTGGCTACGAAGACCTGCTCGACCCGATATATGAAAAACTCGGAATAACCTTCCTGCCGTTCAGAATAATGAGTAATGTTACAACAATACTCGTTGGTGCAATTGCTCTTGGTGTCCTGATAATGTTCGTATCGATCCTGATAAATATTATAACAGGCATACGAAACAAGAAATATGAAGATGCATTGTTCAGTAATAATGGTATTGCGGGACTTGTTTTCTTCGGTTCGATTCTTGCCGGAGCTATCGGAACACTTCTCGGCGGTCACTTTGTAAATGCTGCTTATATAATCATTCTTATTGTTCTTCCTGTTGTGGCAATGTTCCTGCGTGAACCGCTGTCATACTGGGTAAGGGGTAAGAAATACAAAATGGAAGGCGGTATCGGTGACTTTATTGCGTCCAACTTCTTTGAAGTATTTGAATTTCTTCTCGGCTATGCGACCAACACACTTTCATTTGTCCGTATCGGCGGCTTCGTTCTGTCACATGCTTCAATGATGCTTGTAGTTATGGCACTTGCAAAGCATGTTTCTGCAGGTGCAGTACCGGTTGTCGTTATTTTCGGCAACGCATTTGTAATGTGTATTGAAGGTCTGTTGGTGGGTATCCAGACATTAAGACTCGAATTTTATGAGATATTCTCACGTTTTTATTCGGGTGACGGTGTACCGTTTACACCCGTTAAAATAAACTATGATGAAACCATAGAATAATTTTTTGGAGGAATTTTATTATGCTGTACATTTTTTTACTTCCTGTTGTTGTTGTAGGACTTCTTCTTCTCCCTGTTCTCGTTGCTGTTAAAAAGCGCAAGAGCGGAAAGTCAATCAAAAACGCTATCATCGGAAATGTTTGCTCATTCTTTGGAGTGATGATCTTATGTGCCGCACTTCCTATCGGCATCAGTGCTTATGCAGACAATAATGAAGCTGCAGCTGCTGATACAGCAGTTGTTGAAGAAGCTGATGAATCTGATTCCTCAACTTCAGGAAACGGACTTCTTTATATCGCATCTGCACTTGCAGTTGGTCTTGGTTCTATCGGCGGTGGTCTTGCCGTTGCAGCAGCTGCTCCTGCAGCTATCGGTGCGGTAAGTGAAGATCCTAAGTCGTTCTCGAAGGCACTTATCTTCGTTGCCCTTGGTGAAGGCTGTGCGCTTTACGGCTTCGTAGTAGCACTTCTTATGCTCTTTATTTAAAAGGAGAAAATTATGCGTTTTTATCTGATAAGTGATAATGTCGATACTCAGATGGGTATGCGTCTTGCGGGAATTGACGGCGTTGTTGTTCACGAACCGGCAGAGGTTAAAAACGCTCTTATGGAGGCTATGGACGATAAGGAAGTTGCGGTTGTGCTTATGACCGAAAAGCTTGTTGATCTTTGTTCTGAACTTGTTTACGACCTGAAGCTTAACCGCCGTTCGCCCCTTATAGTTGAAATTCCCGACCGTCATGCCACATCAAATATTACCGAGAATATATCAAAGTATATTGAATCGGCTATCGGTCTTAAACTGTAAATACAGCTTAAATAATCCGTATCATTCTTACGGTTTGGAAAGGAAGCGGTCAGAATGGGTGCAGAGAATGAGAAACTGCAGAAATTTATTGAAGCGGTAAATGATGATATTGATGTAAAGGTTTCCGAGCTTCTCAAAGAAGCCGAGGAAGAAAGAAAAAATATCATTTCCGCTGCTGAAGCTGAATCTGAAGACACTGCCGAAAAACATCTTAATGCAAGCCGGAAAAAAACAGGCAATAAGTATGTAAGAGATATTTCAAAGGCAGAGCTTGAAATGAAAAAAGAAGTTCTCCGTCACAGAGAAGAACTTTCCGATAAGATTTTTGACGTTGTTAAAGAACGTATTTCCGAATACAGAACAACTGCCGCTTATTTTGACGGTCTTGCAAAAACATTGCTGCTGCTTAATATAACAGGCAGCGCAGAAGTAAGACTTGCTGCAGAAGATATGAAATATGCAGATGCCCTTAAAAAGGTAGTTAAATCCGCAGATGTGACTTTTGTATCTGATGATACTATCAAGCTTGGCGGCTTGTCAGTTTATTCTAAGGATAAGGGAACAATAATTGATAAGACCTTTGACCTGGCAGCAGAGGAACAGAGAAATTCTTTTGTTGCAAGCAATGCCTTTGCAGGTTAAAAAGTAAAACTCCGAAAATAATGGGAGGAATAAAACTTGAATACTATATATGCAATAAACGGTCCTGTTGTCAAGGTTAAAGATACTGATGATTTCTGTATGCTTGAAATGGTATATGTCGGCGTAAAAAAGCTTGTCGGCGAAGTTATCGGTATCAATTCCGATGAAACGACTATTCAGGTATATGAATCAACAACCGGACTTAAACCGGGTGAGCCTGTCGTGGGCAGCGGAATGCCTATGTCAGCAACTCTCGGACCCGGAATACTTTCCAATATTTTTGACGGTATTGAACGTCCTCTTAAAAAGCTTGAGGAGATAAGCGGTGCATTCATTGCGGAAGGTGCAAACGTATCCGCTCTCGATACCGTGAAAAAATATGATGTTACTGTAAAAGTTAAGGTCGGCGATAAGCTGACAGGGGGAGATATATATGCTGTCTGCCCCGAAACACCTGTTATTGAACACAGATGTATGGTTCACCCTGACCTCATCGGTGAAGTTGTGTGGACTGCCGAAAACGGACAATATACCGTTAATGATACAGTTGTAAAGCTTAAATCTGCCGACGGAGCAGTTCACGAACTTACACTTTGCCAGAAATGGCCTATTAAGCAGGCTCGTCCTTTTAAGAACCGTCTGCCGATAAATAAACCGCTTATCACAGGTCAGCGTATTATTGATACTATTTTGCCTATTGCCAAGGGCGGTACAGCTGCTATCCCCGGAGGATTTGGTACAGGCAAGACAATGACACAGCATCAGCTTGCTAAATGGTGCGATGCTGATATTATCGTATACATTGGCTGCGGAGAGCGTGGCAACGAAATGACACAGGTACTTGAAGAGTTCTCCGAGCTTGTTGACCCAAGAACAGGCAAGGCTCTTACAGACCGTACAGTTCTTATTGCAAATACATCTAATATGCCTGTTGCGGCTCGTGAAGCTTCGATTTACACAGGTATAACACTTGCTGAATATTATCGTGATATGGGTTATCACATAGCAATTATGGCTGACTCAACATCACGTTGGGCAGAAGCTCTTCGTGAAATAAGCGGTCGTCTTGAAGAAATGCCTGCCGAAGAAGGTTTTCCTGCATATCTTCCGTCAAGAATTTCAGAGTTCTATGAACGTGCCGGATATGTTGAAACACTTAACGACAGCGAAGGCTCAGTTACTATTATCGGTGCGGTTTCACCTCAGGGCTCTGACTTCTCCGAGCCTGTAACACAGAACACAAAGCGATTTGTACGCTGCTTCTGGGCATTGGATAAGTCACTTGCATATGCACGTCATTATCCTGCAATAAACTGGAATGACAGCTATTCCGAATATATGGACGATCTGGGCGGATATTATGAGGATAACGTAAACCGTGATTTCCTTAAATACCGTCAGGAGATAACAAAGATACTCCACGAAGAAAATAAGCTTATGGAGATCGTAAAGCTTATCGGTTCGGACGTACTTCCTGAAAATCAGAAGCTTGTTATTGAGATCGCAAGAACTGTCCGTGTCGGTTTTTTGCAGCAGAATGCATACCATAAGGACGATACCTATGTTCCGCTTGAAAAGCAGTTCTTGATGATGGGTGCAATTCTTAATCTTTATGACCGGTCACAGAAAGCTGTTGCAGCAGGTGTAAGCGTTGCAGATCTGCTTAAAACAGGACTTTTTGAAAAGATAATCAAAATGAAATATGATATTCCTAACGATAAGCCGGATATGTTCCGTTTGCTTAATGTTGAAGTTGAACAGGGTATCAAAAAAGTAACACAGGAGGTTCTTTCATTATGAGCTTACAGTATGTAGGATTAAAGGAAATCAACGGACCTCTGGTTGTGCTTGATAATGTTGACAATGTTGCTTATGATGAAGTTGTTGACATCAGACTTGATGACGGTACAACAAGGATCGGACGTGTCGTAGAAGTTGCGGGCAAACGTGCAGTTCTCCAGGTTTTTGAGGGTACAAAAGGACTCTCGCTTAAAAATACAAAAACGCATTTTCTCGGAAAGCCTATGGAAATGCCTCTTTCACCTGAATTGCTCGGCAGAGTTTTCAATGGTGCAGGTCGTCCTATTGACGGACTTGGCGAAATTTTCCCTGAAAAAACAGCTGATATAAACGGTCGTCCGCTCAATCCTGTTTCCCGTACTTATCCGAGAAACTATATCAATACAGGTATTTCTTCAATTGACGCACTTATGACACTTATCAGAGGACAGAAGCTGCCTATCTTTTCAGGTTCAGGTCTTTCTCATAATAAGCTTGCGGTTCAGATTGTGCGTCAGGCAAAAATTGCAGAGGATAACGGTCAGGGCTTTGCGGTAGTATTTGCAGCAATGGGTGTAAAAAACGACGTTGCCGACTATTTCCGCAGAAGCTTTGAAGAAAGCGGTGTTCTTCAGCGAGTTGTAATGTTCCTTAATCTTTCAAACGACCCTATCATTGAACGTATCCTTACGCCGAGATGTGCGCTTACAGTTGCTGAGTATCTTGCTTATGAGAAAAATATGCATATACTTGTAATCTTGACAGATATGACTTCCTATGCCGAAGCTGTCCGTGAGTTTTCGTCTTCAAAGGGTGAAATTCCGGGACGTAAGGGTTATCCGGGCTATCTTTATTCCGACCTTGCATCAATTTATGAGAGAGCAGGCGTAATCAAAGGGTCTGAGGGTTCAATTACACAGATACCTATCCTTACAATGCCTAACGATGATATTACTCACCCTGTACCTGACCTTACAGGTTATATTACAGAGGGACAGATTGTTCTTGACCGTGGACTTGAGCAGTCGGGAATTTATCCGCCTATATCTGTACTTCCGTCACTTTCACGTCTTATGAAGGACGGTATCGGCGAAGGCTATACAAGAGCAGACCACTCTGCTGTTTCAAATCAGCTTTTTGCGTGCTATGCAAAGGTAAGTGATGCCAGAGCACTTGCATCGGTTATCGGTGAAGATGAGCTTTCAGAGCTTGATAAGGCATATATGTATTTCGGCAAAATGTTTGAGAAATATTTTGTTACACAGCGTGATGATGAAAACCGTTCAATAGATGAAACTCTTGATCTTGGCTGGAATCTGCTTTCACTTCTTCCGAAGTCGGCACTTGACCGTGTTGATGAAAAGCTGCTTGATGAGAAATATAATCCAAAGGCAGCAGAAATGTTCAAATAATGAATGTAAAGGAGAGATACCATGGCTGATCAGGTGTTTCCTACCAAAGGCAACCTGCTTAATACACAAAAGTCATTGGCACTTGCACAGCTTGGATATGAACTTCTTGACAAGAAGAGAAACATTCTTATCCGTGAGCTTATGGCAATGGTTGATAAAGCAAAAGAGCTCAGAGGTACAATTGATACAACATATATATCAGCATATTCAGCTTTGCAGATGGCAAACATCACCCACGGCGTAGTTGAAAATATTGCTGAGGGTATGCCGATAGAAAACGGTATTTCCGTGTCATACCGAAGTGTAATGGGCTGCGAGCTTCCAAAGCTTACAATGAATATAGAAAAAAAGCTGCGTCTTGACTATGGTTTTCAGAATACCGATTCAAATGTTGACAAAGCTTATATCTGTTTTGAAAAAGTTAAGCAGATGACGGTAGTCCTTGCAGAGGTTGAAAACAGCATTTACCGTCTGACAAATTCAATCAGAAAAACTCAGACAAGAGCAAATGCACTTCAAAATATAGTTATCCCACGTTATCAGAGCATTGTAAAGTATATTTCGGGCAGCCTTGAAGAAAAAGAACGTGAGGAATTTTCACGAATGAAGGTAATCAAGGCACAAAAGCTCAACAGAAAAAAATATACGGGCAAAAAGAGATCTGCATAAAAATAATAAGGGGCAAATCGGAAGCGAAACTGTACATAATTTGTCAGTATCGCTGCGTTTATCTTGCATTTTGTGCTTTAGCATAAATGTGACAAACGTTTTCCGACTTGCCCTCTTTTTTTATAATCTTATATTGTCAACACGGTGCCTTGCAAGTTCTGCGTTGTCTTCAAGCTGGTTGACAACAGAGCAGTCGGGTTTTGTTTTATTACAGGTAATAATATTTGTGAGAAAAAGACTGCTGATTTCTTTCTTTTCTTTACTTTTGACAGGGTGGAGCCTAATTTTTTTCATAATGAAATAACATCTCCTTATAAAAAGCCTTTTAGTCGGTCGAGGTAATGCTGTTCTTTGTTGAGAAGGTCTTTTGCCTGCTGTTCAAGCTTTGGAGATAAGGTCTGTGAATTGTTCAACACCTTGTTTATCTCAATTATGCCCATATTGGTACCTTGTATCAGCATTTCCGCAATATGACCCGTGGAGTTATCCATAGCCGTTTTGCATTGGATAGTTATGCCTGTCATTAATTTGAGCATAGGGGAGATTGGCTTGCCTGTTAAATGAAGATTATGCATCTGGCGGTTTACTGTGTTTGTCCGGCTGCTGTATTCATTAAGCTGATGCCGAAGCTCGTTTTTTAAAGCTGAATCCTGTACGCTCGGAAAAATTTTTTTTATTGATTCTGTGCCCATTTCGGCATTCTGGCGTATAGCTGTCAATAGCTTTTCCTGATCATTCATTTTTATATTTGCACTTATAAAAGTGTTTCCTCCTTTCACGCTTTTTCTTATTTTTTGCTGTGCTTAAAAAATTATTTAAGGGATTTATATTGTATTTCGGCATATTTTGCTGTATAATATAAAAATGAGTTTATTTTGATTTGTAAAGTGAAGGTTACTTATGAAAAAAAAGGAAAAATTTATAGTAAGGGCATTAAAAGGTATCGGATACAGCGTGTTAAGTGAAATTCTGTGTGCTGTGCTTGTTATGTCGCTTATCGTATTTGTAAGAAAAATATTTGTGCTTAAAGTAGTGCTTGCGGTTTGTACGCTTATAATAACACTTGGATTGTATTTTAACTGGGCATATAAAGCTGCACGGCTTGACAGGGATATGGTAAAATTCCACGGTATGGAATATGACAGATATATGCCGCTGAAAATGGCACTTGTCGGACCAATAATAAGCTATATAAGTATTATTGTTCTTTTCCTTTCGTATATCGGAGTAATTCCTGATATATTCAATTTCTATTTGCTGTTTAATATGTTTGTTCTGCCAGCGGTCGACGCTTTTACAGACGGACGAACTTTGGAAGTGCTGACTGTTCCCGGATTTTTAGGGATTCTTGCATTGGTGCTTACTCAGCCTGCAGCGATCGCAGCGTCATATATTATGGTTTATAAGGACGTTGACATAGTAAAGAAAGTATTTTATAAGGATCACTAAAAAATGCATCGGTAAATCTGTTTGATTTATCGGTGCATTTTTGCATAGTTGCATATAAACAGCAGATAATATCAGAAAAAGCATTCGGAGTGATATTATGGCTGATAAAAAGGACAGAAAATATTTTGGAATTTTAGGTGGGATAACAGGACTTGCAAATGGCTTTTTTGGCTCAGGCGGTGGTATAATTGCCGTTCCAATGCTGGAAAAAGCTGATATTGAAGCAAAAAAGTCCCATGCAACTTCTCTTGCATTAACGCTGCCATTGTCGATAGTTTCTATGATCTTTTACGCAATAGACGGCATATTTGATTTTAAGGATGCATTGCCGCTTATCCCGTTCGGTCTGGCAGGAGCGGTTGTCGGCAGTATATGTCTGAAAAAAGTATCAAACAAATGGCTGAAACGAATTTTCGGAGTGTTTTTGATTATTGCGGGCGGGAGAATGATTTTAGGATGATAGCTACATTTGCTGCTGCTTTTATTACAGGTGTTTTTGCTTCAATGGGCGTAGGCGGAGGTATGATACTGATAGTCTATATGACAGTGTTTCAGCATATGCCGCAGCTTAATGCACAGGGAATAAATCTGGTCTATTTTATTCCGATAGCGATCTTATCGTTGATCATCCATACTAAAAATAAGCTTGTTGAATGGAAAAAGGTCCGACCTGCGATATTATGCGGTGTTGTAACGGCAATTATAGGTTCATATGCAGCAATATATATTGGTTCGGATATTTTAAAAAGGATCTTCGGGGGATTTATTCTGATAATCGGTATAAAAGAGCTTTTCTTTGCCAAAAAGAAATAAGGGGCATTCCGCAATGAAATGCTCCTTATTTTTATCTTTTCTTCAAATCGACGCAGACTATTATCATTTCGCCGTTCTTATTATAGAAATGTGATGAAATGGTCTTACAGCTTTTGCCTGTTGCACTTGAAATATACCAGCCTGAAATAAACGGATCTTCAATTTGCTCTTTTATTGCATAAAAATAATTTTTAATATCGTGATTTACGCCATATATAGCAGGCTGATAACCTGCAAGAATTTCAGTATCCGGGGACATAACAGTATCGGTTATCTGAAAACCTTTCTGGTCGATCAGAAATGCACATTCTATCTCATTATGTTCTGAAATGTATTTGTTTAGTGCCAAATTATATTTCTCAGGTGCAATATCAGTCAGCGAGTTTACCAAATCATAAATAATACGCTTGTATGTTTCGATTTTAACGTTGACAACAGTAGGATTTTTTTTCATGCTGAGATTGAGTTTTAATGCAGCATCTTCAAGCTTCAGACGTGCTTCATTTGAAAAAAGGTAGTTGAATTGTTCAGGCTTTGAAAAATAGAAACCCTGAAAATAGTCAACGCCCATAAGCATACAGGTTATTACCTCGTCAACAGTTTCAACGCCCTCGGCAACAGTCAGAGCACCAATGTTTTTGGCAGTATTAATGATCGACTTGAAAACTTCCTGATTATATGTATTTGATTCAATATTTGAAACTATGGCACGGTCGATTTTGATTATGTCAGGATTGATGAGCATAATTCGGTTCTGAACTTCCAGTCCCGAACCGACATTGTCAAGTGCAATAAGAAATCCCTTTGAACGATAATAGTCAACAAACATCAAAAGATCATATGTATCCTTTACGTTTGACTCATTCAGTTCAAGAACAATATTTTCAGGTGGAATATTATTTTCTGAAGCTGTCCTGAGTATTTCACCGTTGCCCGGAATAACATTATTAAGGACCGATGTTTCGAAATTAACATATAGCGTCGGTGCAGACTTTTCTTTTTTGAAAGCGCACATAGCTTTTTCACGGCAAAGACGGTCGACCTTTAAAACGCTGTCAGTTTTTTCGGCATAATTGAACAAAAAATAAGGAGAAACGGTTTCGCCGTGATAGTCGCCTCTTGCAAGAGCTTCAAGACCGACGATTTTTTTTGTATTAAGAGAAAATATAGGTTGGAATTCAACGAAAATATCTTTATTATCAATGACTTCCCGTACTATATCGGGGGTAATGTTCATAAAATAAAACTCCTGTGATGAAAGGTGAGCGGAATGTTATTGAAGCTTAAGATCCACAGCATCATAAATAGAGTAAAGCTTCTGAACACCGTTTTCGAGAAAAAAGTAATGAGCGATATACGGGATAACGAGTACAAGTATAAGTGCCGATACGGCAAGAGTTGCTGCAAGCTGTGATATGAAAAAAATAATAAGGCTGAGGAAAAGCAGTACAGCAAATAAGCAGGTAACAATGAGATGTATAAGGCGTTCGTGCTGCATAAAAGCAATTTTGGTAAGAAGTTCACTTTTTAGCTTTACCAGATCTGTATTTTCATCTTCAAGCTGTTCAAGAACAAGATTTATGTAAGCTGAGAAATATTTTTTCATAAATCAGCCGCCTCCATTACAATAAAATCGGCAGAGATCCGATTATTAATTATCTATATGATAATTATACCATATACTTTGGATTTTTTCAATACTTAACAAAAATTAACCTGCTTTTAATCCAAAATATACTTGCAATCTACAAAAAAATATGCAATAATATATGATAATCTTAAAAAAGAAAAGGTGACCGTAAAATGAAATATATTATATTGGCATTAAAAGGTATAGCAATGGGTATTGCAAATGCGATACCCGGGGTAAGCGGAGGAACTATTGCTGTTATTACAAAGATCTATGATGAGCTTCTTGAATCAATTACTCCGAATATCAAAAAGCTTATAAAAAATATGCCGTTTCTTTTACCTGTCGGCATAGGAATGATAATAGGTATCCTGCTTGCCGCAAAGGTTCTTGCATTCTTGTTTGAAACATATAATGTACCCACACAGCTCTTCTTTATGGGAATTATTCTCGGAAGTATGCCAATGATATACCAGGAAGCTACAAGGGAAAAAAAGCTCCAGCCGATCAATATTATCCCGTTTTTGATCGGTGCAGGAATAATGATAGGAATGTTCTTTATCCGCACAGATAACATATCAAGTGTTGACAGCAGTCTTACGGTAGGAAATGCAGTATTATTTGTTTTAGCCGCTTTTCTTGCTGCTGTTGCAATGATAATCCCTGGTATCAGCGGTGCTTTGGTAATGAAGATCCTCGGTGCATATGACGCAGCAATTATGGCATTAAACGATATGAATATCCCTGTTATTCTTCTTTTTGCAGTAGGTGCTATCGTAGGAATATTTGTTGCCGCAAAAGTTATCTCAATGCTTCTGAAAAAATTCCGCAAAGAAACATATTGCATTATAGCAGGACTTATTATAGGTTCAGTTCCGTCGGTATTTCCATCGGGATTCAGATTTGATGCACAGGGTATTGTGGGAATAATTTTGCTTGTTGTAGGACTTGCTGTTCCGACGTTAAGCGAACTTCCATCTAAAAATAAACTCAAAGCTAAAGAAAATGATTAATTGAATATTTTTTAGGCTATATTTTTACGCAGCTTTCATTTAATTATCACATTCATGGGTATAATATAATTCAAACGAAGAATTATACCAATGAATGTGTTTTTTTATTTGTATAAATAGATTTGATCGTAAATATGTGAAAAGGAGGATATATTCCGATACAGGAATATGGTTATAAATTATGTGTGAATATAATGAAAATCATTCCCGTAAGGATAATACGGCAGAAGTGACATATTATCCTGAAAATAAATGCAGCGGTTCTGCGAAAAAAAGCTTTGGCACTGTTAAGGTTACGGGATTTCTTCTTGCTATGGCACTTGTTTCGGTGACATCAATATGCATTTATGATAAGGTAAGCAGCAGATCAAATAGTATTGACAGCGCAGTTTCGTCGACGGTAACAAGTCAGACTTCGGAAACTGTATCAGACCCAATAGAAAATGTTGTGGAAGCACAGGCAGATTACTCAAATGCTTCAAAATATCAAAGTATTATAGAATTGTCTTCCCGTGATGATGCACTGTCAATTCCTGAGATAGTAAAAAAAGTAAAACCATCGGTTGTAGGAATTTCGTCAGAGTTCAGCACCTCGGCAGTAAGCACAGGTACAGGAATTATTATGTCAGATGACGGCTACATCGTTACAAATGCTCACGTTATACAAAATACGGAAAATGGTATTACCGAGCGTTCAAGCAACGTTATGGTCGTTCTGTCAGACAGTACGGAATGTGAAGCTGAAATTATCGGAGCAGACAGTCGTACAGATCTTGCCGTTATAAAAATATCTCCTGACGGAAAAAAGCTTGCGGCGGCTGAATTCGGCGACAGCAATGATCTGATGGAGGGAGAGCTTGCAATAGCAATAGGCAACCCATTGGGATTTGAGCTTTACGGTTCAACGACCTGCGGAATAATAAGCGCACTTGACAGAACAATAACCGTAGGCGAATATGAAATGGACCTTATCCAGACTGATGCAGCAATAAATCCCGGAAACAGCGGCGGACCTCTTCTCAACAGCTGCGGACAGGTAATAGGTATCAATTCCAGCAAAATTATTTCAGATTATGCAGAAGGGCTTGGTTTTGCGATCCCAATATCATCAGCACAGCCTATAATTGATGACCTTATTGCAAACGGTTATGTCACAGGCAGACCAATGATAGGCATAAGCGGAGAGGATATAAATGAGATCACAGCTAAATATTATAATCTTCCGCAGGGCGTATGCGTACGTTTTATAACTCCTGATTCAGCAGCCGAATACAGCGGCATAGAGGTTGGTGATATAATAATCGGACTTAACGGCAAAAGCATATATACTATGGAAGAATTAAATAAAATGCTTGATGAATTTACAGCAGGTGATACGGTAAACCTTACAATATATCGCAGAGATACCGAAGCTCAGTTTGAAATACAGCTTGTTCTTGATGAAAGCAGATCATAATTTAAGGCGTGCATTGATAAAACTTTGTACGCCTTATTTTTTGTATTGAAATCCGCAGCATAAAATGGTATACTTGTTATTGTGGCATATGCAGCCTAAAATGCTCATAGAATGTGGTAAACAAGCTATGGGAGGGTGTATATCCATGAAAGAGAAATATAAAAAGAAGTTTAATGCTGCTGTTGTTATATTATCGTTCTGTGCCTGCGCAGGTATAATTATATTTGCAAAGGGAAAAATCGAAAGCGCAGTTACAACTGTGTCCACAGAGCCGCATAATCAGACTATGATAGTTCTTGATGCGGGTCACGGCGGTATGGACGGAGGCTGTTCAACTGCCGACGGGAAAACAGAGAAGGGCATAAATCTGAATATTCTTTTGTCTGTGCGTGATATGGCAAGATTTTTCGGATATAATGTCGATGCAACAAGAATCAAAGATGTTTCTATACATGACAGCGGAGTTACCGGAATAAGAAATCAAAAGGTCTCCGATATGGAAAACCGTCTGGAGCTTTTTAATAAATATCCAGATGCTGTTTGTGTATCAATACATCAGAATACTTTTTCTGACCCGAAATATAACGGTGCGCAGATGTTCTATTCCGATAAAAATCCCGAAAGTGAACGTCTTGCTTCAATAATGCAAAGCTGCTTTGTTGAAAATCTTCAGCCTGATAATCAGAGAGAAACAAAGCTTTGCGGAAATGAACTGTATTTATGCTATTTCTGTAATAATCCTGCTGTAATGGTCGAGTGTGGATTTCTTTCAAATCCTGATGAAGCTGCCAAGCTTACGGATAAGGCATATCAGCAGCAGGTAGCATTTACTGTTTTTTCGGGAATAAATGAGTTTGTGACAACTACATAAAATACGGAGGTATAAATGTCAGGAAAATCAAAAGTAGTTTACATATGTAATCAATGCGGATATGAAAGCTCGAAATGGAACGGCAAATGTCCGTCATGCGGAGAATGGAATACATTTGAAGAGCAGGAAGCGGCTCCTGTGCAGACAAGATCATCACTTAGAAATTCTGCACCGATAGGAACAATGGATCTTTCATCGCAGATAAAGGGACTAAGTGCAATAGATACAGATGATGAGATACGCTATACAACAGGTATCGGTGAGCTGGACAGGGTTCTTGGCGGCGGACTTGTTAAAGGTTCGCTTGTACTCCTCGGAGGTGAACCCGGTATAGGAAAATCAACTCTTTTGCTTCAGATATGCAAGTATCTTGGTGAGGAACGTTCTGTTTTATATATATCGGGTGAAGAAAGTATACGTCAGATAAAGCTTCGTGCACAGCGGCTTGGTGTAGATACCGAAAATTTATATCTGCTTTCCACAAATGACGCAAGGGCAGCTGCGGATACAATAGTTTCAAGCAAGCCCGGAGTAGCGATAATAGACTCGATACAAACTATGGCATTAAGTGAGGTAAACAGCAGCGCAGGCAGTATCTCACAGGTGAGAGAATGTACAAATCTGCTTATGCGTACTGCAAAATCCGAAGAGATACCGATATTTGTAGTAAGCCATGTAAATAAAGACGGTGCAATTGCAGGTCCTAAGGTCATGGAGCATATAGTTGATGCTGTACTTTATTTTGAGGGTGAGCGTCATCTCAGTTATCGTTTGCTCAGAGCGGTAAAAAACCGTTATGGTTCAACCAATGAAGTCGGTGTTTTTGAGATGGGTGATGTCGGACTTGAAGAGGTAGAAAATCCGTCCGAAATGCTTCTTTCGGGAAGACCAAAGGGTATATCGGGAAGCTGCGTATCCTGCATTATGGAGGGAAGCCGACCTATTCTTGCGGAGGTACAGGCTCTTGTAACAAAGAGCGGCTTTTCTGCACCGAGAAGAACCGCAACAGGCTTTGATTATAACCGCCTTGCAATGATAATCGCCGTGCTTGAAAAAAGAGCAGGAATGTTTTTCGGCACACTTGATGTTTTTCTTAATATTGTCGGAGGATTTCGTTTAGATGAGCCGGCAGGTGATCTATCTGTTGCCTTGGCTTTATACAGCGGATTTTATGATTTCCCTCTTGATGAAAAAATGGTCGCATTCGGTGAAATAGGTCTTGGCGGAGAAATACGCAGCACATCAAACATTTCACAGCGTATCAGAGAAGCTGAGCGTATCGGTTTTACTCATTGCATAATACCTAAACAATCTATGAGATTTGTTGATACATCAAAAGTTAACATAAAGCTCACCGCTGTTGCTTCTGTAAAGCAGGCATTCTACGTTGTGAAAAATCAGAATAATGACGCAGTATAGCTTTGTTAAGATCATTATTGAATAAATATCTTTGATGTGATAAAATAATTATATTAAAT
>ENA-ORCP01001865-ORCP01001865.1-human-gut-metagenome-genome-assembly--contig:-NODE-1865-length-17495-cov-5.545700_pt1 | contig 17495 bp, 18 predicted proteins | sample MGYA00242990_ERZ507991 | MGnify/ENA primary metagenome ERZ507991 (study PRJEB26167, sample SAMN06115496) | human gut metagenome | host: Homo sapiens | place: China:Henan | collected 2015-05-07... | reverse complement strand
AATATTACCATTATAACAAAGAGGCAAATTTACGAATTTTATGCATATTATCAGTGGTTCTATAATATTCCCAGCCGGGAAGTTGTGAAGAAAATTCCACTTAATTTCTTGAAGAAGGCATATCCGGGATTGCATGATTTAGAACTCGATTTAGCGGTACAAAAGGTGGGTGAACCAGAGTGAAAGTAATAACATTTCACAATCCAGACGAAGAAAATGGATGTTTCAGTAATTGGTATCTGTCTGATTTTACAATTGGTGATGTGAAATATACTTCATTGGAACAGTATATGATGCATCAAAAAGCTTTGCGGTTTCACGATGAAAGTATTGCGGCACAGATACTTGTAACGGATGATGTAGCTTATATCAAAGAGCTAGGACGTAAGGTATCTGGCTTTGATAATCATGTCTGGAACGGAATGAGACAGATTATAGTTTATGAAGGTTTAGTGGCGAAATTCACGCAGAATCCAGAGTTAAAAAGAGCGTTGCTCGATACAGGCAATGCAGTTCTTGCAGAGGCAGCGGTAAATGATAAGATTTGGGGCATCGGATTGTCTATGAGTGATCCAAAAAGAGTAGATCCAAGCGAATGGAAAGGACAAAATTTGATGGGATATGCATTGATGCTGGTAAGAGAGAAATTAAGATAACATAAACAATGAATAGTAACATTATAAATGTTATTTTAATAAAAAAATGTTATCAAAAAAGGGACTTTTGTGAAAGATGCGACAAGTATAGTGTTTGATTTGAAAAATTTATTTACGCTTGGGAACAGCGTAAGGTTTTAGATTTGCTTGTTCAACCTGTTACAGATGGACCTCATGAGACTCCTAGATTGGTGGAAAATGGAATCCCATTTATATCTGTAGATGCTATAGTTGATAATAAAATTGATTTTTCTCGGAAGCGTGGAGATGTATCTGAAGAGTATGATGCTGAGTGTTGTAAGAAGTATAAACCACAGTACCATGATGTATATGTTGTAAAATCTGGTTCAACAGTGGGAAAGGTCGCAATTGTTGAAACTACTGATAGATTCAACATTTGGTCACCATTAGCAGCGTTAAGATGTGAGGGAAAGACGAAACCTTACTATTTGTTTTATCTTCTTCAGACAAGAAGGATGCAAGCTCAAATTTTAGATAAAGCATCGAATGGCACACAGCCAAATTTAAGCATGCGAGAACTTGAAAAGTTTGATGTGTTGGTTACTGACAATGCAGAAGAACAACAGAGAATAGGAGATTATTTTAAGTCCTTAGACCACCTCATCACTCTTCATCAGCGTAAGTGTTGCGAATTGAAAAAATTAAAACAATATATGGCAAGTCATATGTTTGTCAATCAAAGTATAAAATGCGATAGGAATATCGCAACAAATCATAAAAAATTACAAGAAAGGACGAAAGAAATGGGAGAATTAGAATCAGTAATTGAGCAGAGATTAATTGACCAATTATGCGGTGGGGATTCACAGTGGACATATCGGAAGGATATTCGGACGGAGGAGCAGTTGTGGGACAACTTCAAATACATATTGGAGCAGAACAACAAGGCAAAGCTGAACGACACGCCACTCAGTGAGAGTGAATTTGCAAAGATTAAAAATGATGTATCGCATGCTTCTTTTTATGATGCAGGCAAATGGCAGGTCGGTGAGAACGGAAAAGTCTATGTGCATGTACAAAGAGGCAATGAGACATTACATTTGGTCGTGATGAACAACGAGCATATTGCCGGTGGAACGAGCGTCTACGAGGTAATCAACCAATATCAGGCATTCAAGACCGATGAGGTGGATGATAAGCGGGACCGAAGATTTGATGTGACGCTGTTGATCAATGGAATCCCAATGATACATATTGAGTTGAAGAACAAGGATCATTCCTATATGGATGGGTATCGGCAGATAGAGAAGTATATTTCTGAAGGAAAATTCCGCGGACTTTTTTCGAATATACAGATGTTTGTCGTTAGTAATGCTGTTGACACGAAATATTTTGCAGCGGCAAGGGCAGCAGAATTAGCGGAAGGTAAGAAATTTATAACCGGATGGGTGGACAACGAGAACTATCCGGTTTGTGATTATCTGGATTTCGCGAAAGCAGTTTTACGGATTCCACAGGCACATGAGATGATTGCGAAATATACAGTGCTTGATAATGAGAAGAAGAAATTATTGATTTTGAGACCATATCAGATTCATGCGATTGAAGCGATGCGCGCAGCGTCCAAGCGGAGTATATCAGGCTATATCTGGCATACAACGGGCTCTGGAAAGACGATGACATCTTATAAGGCGACACGGAATTTGTTGATGGATATTCCGTCCATAGAAAAGACAATATTCCTGATTGACCGGAAGGATTTGGATATGCAGACGAAGATGGCGTTCCAATCCTATGCAGATAACGATACGATTGATGTGGATGACACAGAAAATGTGGATGCCCTGATTCGGCGTCTGACAGATGGCAACCGACAGATGATTGTCACGACGCGGCAGAAGCTGCAGACGATGATTACCAAGAGATTGCAGGAGGGGACAAAGGAATATGACAAAATCCGTAACCTTCGGGTTGCATTTGTGGTAGATGAATGTCACAGAGCCGTCACGCCGGAGACAAAACGTAAGATTGAACGTTTTTTTGCACATTCTCTGTGGTATGGATTCACAGGTACACCAATCTTTGAGGAGAACCGGTATGAGCAGAAGGGTGATCTTCCGCAGACAACCGATGAGCTGTACGGAGCATGCCTGCATAGCTACACAATCAAGAATGCCATTCATGACGAAGCAGTTCTCGGATTCATGGTTGAGAATCTAGGACCGAAAAAAGAAGATGTGGATGATGCGGTATTTGAGACAGAAGAGCATATGCGACAGGTTCTGGATGTGGTGCTCAATCAGTCTTATACGAAATTAGGCATGCAGAACGGTAAGGGAAGAACCTACGAAGGTATCCTGACTGTCGGATCCATCGCGAAGGCACAGCGTTATTATGAGTTGTTGAAACGGATCAAAGCGGGCAAAGATGCATTAAAGATAAATGAGGAGATCTGCAAGGTAGTTCCCGATTTTCCGAAATTTGCAATCACATATTCCGTGACGGAAAATGATGAGGCATCAACGGTGAATCAGGATAAAATGCGCGAGTCCCTGCAAGATTACAATGAGATGTTTGGCACACATTATGACGTGGAGAATATCAACGCGTATAATAGTAATCTGAATGATCGTCTGGCTCGAAAGGAAAAACGTTATATGGAGCGGAGTCAGCAGTTGGATCTGGTTATCGTTGTCAATCGTTTGTTGACGGGATTTGATGCTCCATGTCTGTCCACCTTGTATATGGATAGATCGCCGATGAGTCCACAGGATATCATACAGGCTTTTTCAAGAACGAACCGTTTGTTTGATGCAAATAAGACATATGGACAGGTTGTAACATTTCAGTCCCCAAAAGACTTCAAGAAAGAGATTGACCGGGCATTGCGGCTGTATTCCAGAGGCGGTGAAGGCGTAGCAGTATCAGAAGATTGGGAGAGCGTGCTTGATGTTTTTTCGATTGATGTAAAGACGATTCATGCATTGGGACGGACACCGGAAGAGATTAGTCAGTTGTCAAGGGAGCAGAAGAAGTCGTTTATCTATGCATTTCGGAGTTTGGATAAGAGCTTTGCACATTTGAAAGCATTTTCCAGATATCGGGAAGAACTGCTTGCAGACTATGATTTCTCGCAGGAGGAATATGAAAACTATGCGGCAATGTATAAAAATGTTATGGAAGAGCTGAAGAAACCGAAGGATGAGGCGGAAAACGATGATCCGGTTATGGACGACTATGATCTGATTGCGTACAGCAAGATGCGGGTGGATTTCGAGTATATTGTCGAGCTGTTGCAGGGATTGGTGAATTATCTGGATCAGTCGAGCAATGATTTTCAGGATGCGATATTTGCGAAGAACATTCTGGCGCTGCGCGAGATCTCGAAGGAATTTGCCGAGGATAATCAGAAGCTCGGTGAACTGTTGGAGCAGGTGATTGATAATATCGAACAGGACAAAGATCGGTACAAAGGTCAGGATATCGCAGTGGTTGTCAACCAGATGCGCTATGATGCGATAGATACGGAGATCAAGACATTTGCGAAGCTGTGGAATCTGAATGAGGACGATGTGCGTTATGAAGTGTATAATTACCGGGATGGCGAGATGGCAAATGAAAACACTTTCAAGGATCGCGCGTATGCATCCTATAAGGAAGGCGTCGAGGAACCTATGCCGAAATTCAAGTTCCGTAAGATCATAGTGGAGAAATTCAAGCATGATCTGATGGAGAATGTATTGCCGCTGCGCGATTGATGAAATGTCGGGATGCGGATATATAGGACGCTTTCTGCAAACGACGAATGAGAAATTGATAGGCTGGAATAGACTGGGAATATCTATGGATGGTATTCCCAGTTTTATTATAAATCGACGTGCGTATTTGGATGCGAAGTAGTTTAATTCAGGTTCGCAAGGGATCGCATGATGATGTCAATGTCCTTGCTTTCTAATTCCTGAATAATATGCAAATAGGTTTTCTGAGTGGTCGTCATGCTGGCATGTCCGAGGCGCCTTGCCACGCTGGCGATGGAAACACCGGCGAAAAGCATGAGCGATGCATGGGTATGACGTAAACCGTGGATAGAGATGACGGGGATTCCGGCATTTTTGCAATGTCGTTCCAATATTCCGTTCAAGGTGGAATTATATATTTTTCCTTTTGCGAAGATCGGTTCATCTTCCGGAAGCTTTTTCACCAGTCCGGCAAATTGCATAACGGTTAACCAGTCAATCTGTATCTTTCGGACAGACGATTGATTCTTGGTTGGCAGGAAGCCGCCATTCCCTTTGTAATCCCATGTCTTGGAGATCGTCAGTATTTGCCGTGAAAAATCAAAATCCCTCGGCGTCAATGCAAGCGCTTCGGAAAACCGCATTCCGGTTTTGGCAACCAGAAGGATGAACCAATCCCATGATACTTCCGGCCCCAGATCAAGGTCTTCGATTAGTTTGTGAAGCTCAAACTGATTGAGAAATTTCTGCTTTTTCTCACGTGGCTTTTTGCCTTTGATGATCGCTTTTCGGGTTGGATCTCGCGGAATCAGCCCCTCATCTACGGCATCTAAAATGGCACATTTCACATGGTGGTGAAAATCCATCGTTGTCTGATGCTCATGTTCTTCCGCATATTCATTTAGTATTTTCTGATAAGAAATCCGATCCAGTTCGGAAATCGACAGATCGGGAGCCAGCTTTAACAGCCATTGATGCGCCATGTTGTATTTGCTCATGGTGACCGGTCGGATCGCTCCTTCTTTGTAGACGTTGATCCATTGCTTGTAGTAATCACAAAACAGCATTGGATTTCTGGATGTTGGTGTGTTCATTTGTAAAACCTCCTTTTTGATAGTGGTGCACGTCGATGTATGAATGTATTAAATTAAATCTTGTCGAATTGAAGTTTAATCTTGTGTTTTTTGTAGAATATTGTAATATAAATATATGGATTTGGGTTAATGGGGATATATAACTAAATGGGGATTTATGTTATATAGTTTTTCTGGCATATGTCTTAGTTTCTGTTACTTAATCCGTAATATTAGAAAATAGAAAAGTTGGTCATAAGGAGGAGAATATGTCACAGACAGAAAAAATTGATATTTTGGACAGGAAAAAAATTATTGATGATATAGAGCAAATTTTAGTGCTCCTATCTGAACAAAAACAGGGGCGGGTGTTTGCGCTTGATGGTAAGTGGGGGTATGGTAAAACATATATACTGGAACAGTTAGAAAAGAAGTTAGTGGGACTTCAAAAAGAAGGAACAAATGATGATCGTTTTTATGTGTTCCATTATAATTGCTGGCAGTATGATTATTATGAAGAACCAGCGGTTGCAATTGTGTCGGCGATGTTAGAAAAATATGGGGAAGCTAATAAAGCGGAGAAGGCATTGCAAAAAGAATATACGGATTTGAAAACTGTATTAGGCAAAATAGCCGGTGAATTTACAAAAAATAAAATAGGAATTAATTTAGTAGAGTTATGTAATGAATTGGAAGAGAATAAAGGAGACAAAATAGGAAATCCATCCGATTTTGATAATATGTTTGCTTTCAAAAAAACGCTGGATTTTACACGAAATCAAATCCGAGAATTATCAAAAAATAAAACAGTATTATTAGTGGTTGATGAGTTGGATCGTTGCATGCCAGAATATGCAATTAAAGTGTTAGAACGTTTACATCATATGTTTGAGGGATTGGATAATGTAATTGTTCTGCTGGCAATTGATAGTACACAGTTGGAACATTCAGTGAAAGAAATTTATGGTGAGCAAGTTGATACTGAACGATATCTTAGAAAGTTTATTTCCTTTCGTGTAAGGTTAGACACTGGTAAAGTTCAGAATCAGATATTGAATAATTATGGATATTATTTTTCTAGGTTTGAAAATTTAGAGGAATGTTGCCAAATTGTTCTAGATTTAGTTGAATTATCGGGAATAGACATTAGAAATATAGAAAAATTGATTGAAAAAATAGATATGATACATAGTTTGTGTAATGGAAAAGATATAAAACAACCAGGCGAGGTATTGTTATTTGAATTTATATGGGGATTGATGAAATATAAAATAAATGAAAAAATGGATAATGGTTCAAACTTAAAAAGATATGAGTCGTTGGAATGGGTACCTCAAATTGATCGTATGGAATATACAGATTTGGAAACTGCGTTTGGAAGTGAATTAATGAAATATATTAGGGATTTGAAGCAAAATTCGTATTCCGCTGCACCGAATAACACAAACGATATGTGTATTATGTGTGCAGATTTGAAGGGAAAGCTTTGGTATTTGCTGGATCAAGTGCTAGCACGCGGAAGAACAATCCAGATATATTACGGAATAACAGTCAATTATGTAAAAGAAATTGATTCGTGGGAAGTGCTGATTTGTAAGAGGTTTAACCAAATCGCTAATATTTTAATTTGAAGTATATTTTTAGTGGTATTTTAGTAATGGAGACAAGACAATGTCGTAAATTTAATGTCAGAGTTTTAGTAGAATTAGGAGAAAATTATGAAAAAACAATTAAAACAAGGTAAGAAATATGGATTTAACTATGAAGAGGAAAAGAGAATATATAAGTATGCATGCGATAGTTGTAAAAAGCGAGAAATAAAGAAGTTGTCAGAAGACCGTAAATTTAATACATATTTAGGATGGAAGGAATATGTGTGGTCGAGATACAGTTGTTATGATAAAAGTAGACTGATAGATTTTTTGCATTTTTTAAGGTTAAAAGAAAGAAATACAAAACCTGTCGAAAAATTAAGCGAGTTGATATTTGCAGCAAGCTATGGGTTTATTATAGCAAAATTTTCCAATATATTTTTAGAAGCCCAACAGGATATTGAAAATATAAAAAAATTAGTAATAGCTTTAATATTTACCGTAATAATTATTGTATTAATAGGGGGATCTTTTTTCTTGATTACAAATCTTTTTATGGGATCAATATCATCCAATAATATGGATAGGAACATGTATGAAGATTACATAAATATCATACAAGAGATAATCCAAAGTAAAGAAAATGAGGAAAAATTAAAATGAACATTCAAATCTTCGGCACAAAAAAGTGCAACGATACAAAGAAAGCAGAACGGTTTTTCAAGGAACGCGGAATTAAATATCAGTTTATAGACATGAAAGAAAAGGGCATGAGCAAAGGTGAGTTCCAGGCTGTGGCATCCGTCAATGGTGGCATGGAGAATATGATCAATCCGAGTTTTAAGGATAAAGATCTGCTGGCGTTGATTCAGTACATTGCCCCGGAGGATAAGCTGGACAAGATACTGGAGAATCCACAGGTGATCAAGACACCGGTTGTGCGGAATGGAAAGCAGTCGACACTTGGATATCATCCGGAAATATGGAAGACGTGGTCATAATATGAAACTACATGAAAAAACAACCAAATCAAATGCGATGCTGCATGTCACGCTCGCCTGTACCTTGGTGATTGCCATTGTGATATTCTTATTCGCAAAAGGCTATGTGGCAGACAAGCTGACATTTAACATTGTAAGATACATGAGCCAGAGGAAGATTCTGCTATTATATCTGGGCGTCGTCAATCTCGTAACGTTTATCCTGTTTGGCATCGACAAGTATGCGGCGATCAAGGGGAAATGGAGAATCCCGGTGGCGACTTTGTTAGGATTTTCATTTGCTGGAGGCGCGATCGGTGGTATAATTGCGATGTACTTATTTCATCACAAGACACAAAAGAATTATTTCGCGGTGGGACTTCCGATGATGATCGTGACACAGCTTGTGGTGCTGTTTTATTGTATGAATGCACCGTGGTAAGCAAATATAGTCTAGAAGCGAACCACAAGAACAAAGAATAAAAATACTAGGGGAGAAAACAAAAACATGGGTATACTTGGAAATATTTTATGGTTTATATTTGGCGGCTTTGCAGCCGGGCTTTCGTGGGTGATTGCGGGAATCGGCTGGTGTATTACGATCATAGGAATTCCAATTGGCTTGCAGTGCTTTAAGTTCGCTGGGCTTGCATTCTTCCCGTTTGGCAAGGAAGTTACATATGGTGGCGGGGCGATGAGTCTTATCGCGAATATATTCTGGCTGCTCTTGACGGGGATTCCGATGGCGATTGCAGATGTAGTCTGGGGATGCATCTTGTGCATTACGATTATAGGTATTCCATTCGGAAAGCAATTTTTCAAGCTCGCGAAATTATCGCTGATGCCATTTGGGGCAACGGTTGCATAGTAAGAGGAAATAGATCATGCAAATATTTGTAGATGCCGATGCCTGCCCGGTCGTGCGTATCGTGGAGGAAATCGCAGAAAAATATCATATCCGGACGACACTGCTTTGCGACACGAATCATGTCCTGAACTCTGATTACAGTGAGGTGATCGTGGTTGGTGCCGGCGCGGATGCAGTGGATTACAAGCTGATTAGTCTTTGTCATAAGGGCGATATCGTTGTGTCGCAGGATTATGGTGTGGCGGCGATGGCACTTGGGAAAGGTGCGTATGCGATCCATCAGTCTGGGAAATGGTATACAGACGCGAACATTGACCAGATGCTGATGGAGCGGCATTTGAACAAGAAAGCACGGCGCAGTTCCGGGAAGAATCATATGAAAGGTCCACGGAAAAGAAACGAGGAAGATGATGTAAGATTTGCAGAATCATTTGAGAAGTTGGTGTTGAAAGGGAAAACTTGGAATTTACAATGAAGCACGCGGATGTGCCCAAAAGACAAAAAAGGAAAGTGAACGTTATGAAAGAATTAAACGCATATTTTAAAAGCATTATTGATCAGGAACGGGTATCGGTTGTGATCTGTAACCTACAGCATGAAATTATTTACATGAACCCTGCAGCAATTAAAAATTATGCAAAGCGCGGTGGCGAGGCACTCATAGGGAAAAGTCTGCTTGCCTGTCATAACCCGGAATCGAACAAGCGGATTCAACAGGTGGTTGATTGGTTTGCAACAGATGTCAACCACAATATTGTATATACCAGTTACAATGCTAAGCAGAACAAGGACGTATACATGGTGGCTTTGCGGGACAGTGAGCAGAAATTAATCGGATACTATGAGAAACATGAATATCGTGACCGGGAGACGATGAAGTTTTATGATATGCAGTAGCTCAATACACAATACAATGCGTGCATTCAATTCAACACGCTATCTGGACACAGCGAAACGTGGGGATGATGGAAAACGGAACTAACTGATTGATGTTCTGGATGCATGCAGTAAAATGTTATAAACAAAAAACCTTGAAACACAATGTTTCAAGGCTTTTTCATAAGCAGGGGATGAGAGAATCGAACTCCCGCCAAAGGTTTTGGAGACCCCTATCATACCATTTGACCAATCCCCTATAATTGGGTGTGTCCGTAAGACACATGTATCATTATACAGTTTTATCGACATTTGTCAAGAATTAAATTTCGCGAATTGCAGGAAAAAATTTATAAAGAGGCTATAAAAAGAGAGAAAAAACGATTGTGTATTCCTATTTATTATGATAGAATAAATTAAATCTATGAATCAAATAGGCGTATATGTTCATAATATGGTTGAACGTTTCTACCAACTACCGTAAAGAGTTGACTACGAAAACAATTGTTTCGTGGTCTTTTTTTATGTTTTGATTTTGGGAGGTTATTTATGAAGTATGATGTGATCGTAATTGGTGCAGGACCGGGCGGTATTTTCTCTGCGTATGAACTGGTACAGAAAAATCCAGATTTAAAGATTGCTGTGTTTGAAGCAGGACATGCATTGGACAAACGGCATTGCCCGATTGATGGAGATAAGGTGAAAAGCTGTATCGGCTGTAAGAGCTGCTCGATCATGAGCGGATTTGGCGGTGCGGGCGCATTTTCGGATGGAAAATATAATATTACAAATGATTTTGGCGGTACGCTTTATGAGTATATTGGCAAGAAACAATCGCTCGAACTGATGAAGTATGTTGATGAGATCAATATGCGTTATGGTGGCGAGGGCACGAAGCTCTATTCGACGGCGGGTACACGGTTCAAGACGGTATGCATTCAGAATGATCTGCATCTGCTCGATGCATCTGTACGGCATCTGGGGACGGATATCAACTATGTCGTGCTTGGAAATCTGTATGCATATCTGAAGGATAAGGTGGAGTTTTTCTTCGATACACCAGTGAATTCGGTTGTCGCAGAAGAGGCGGGCGGCTACACGGTTGTCTGCAAGGATGCATCCTATACATGTGAGAATTGCATCATATCGGTTGGACGAAGCGGAAGCAAATGGATGGAGAAGATTTGCGATGATCTGGAGATTCCAACGAAATCAAATCGTGTGGATATTGGTGTGCGCGTGGAGCTTCCGGCAGTTGTATTTGCGCATCTGACCGATGAACTTTACGAGAGCAAGATTGTGTACCGGACTGAGAAATACGGCGACCGCGTGCGTACCTTCTGTATGAATCCAAAGGGGGCTGTTGTAAATGAAAATACAAATGGCATCATCACTGTAAATGGTCACAGCTATGAAGATCCGGAGAAGCAGACGGAGAATACAAATTTTGCATTGCTTGTGGCAAAACATTTTTCAGAGCCGTTCAAGGATTCAAATGGGTATGGTGAGAGTATTGCCAGACTTAGCAACATGCTTGGTGGCGGTGTTATTGTACAACGGTTTGGTGATCTGATCCGAGGCAGGCGCTCGACACAGAGTCGGATTGATGAGGCGTTTATCACACCGACGCTCAGTGCAACACCGGGAGACCTGAGTCTGGTGCTTCCAAAGCGTATCTTAGATGGCATTATCGAGATGATCTATGCGCTTGACAAGATTGCACCGGGTACAGCAAATGAGGACACACTGCTCTATGGCGTGGAAGTCAAATTCTACAATATGGAAGTTGATGTGGATGAGAAACTGGAGACACGTCATAAGGGACTATATATTATCGGAGATGGCAGTGGAATCACGCATTCGTTGTCACATGCATCTGCCAGCGGTGTCTATGTGGCTCGAAATATAACGGATTTTGTGAAATAAAGTAAATATATGGTATAAATTCCGGTGATTTTATGCTATCATTATCAGGTTAAAGTAGAATCAGTGTAAAGTTGCGAAAGAAAAAAGGCACTGCTCGTGATTTGGCAGTGTCTTTTCTTTTGGTATGTGGTGAAAACTGCCCATTGTGGTTTAACTTGGATGAAGAACAAATCAGAGTTAGGAGATAGAACATGATACAGAACGAAGTAACGGAGATCAAGAAGATAATGACGAAGAACGACTGCTGCATTCACGGACTTGCCGGATGCTATGTTGATGCGAATAAAGAGATGCATATTTTGGAGCAGGGAAAATTCCTTGTTCTGCAGGAGGAAGAACAGCACAAATATTTTGACCTGATCAAGAAGGGCTTGTCCGGGCGGATCGGTAAGAATTTGCTGAATCTTGTATTTCGTACAGAAAATGGAGTGGCTGTACCAAACCGTGATACACTCATGCAGGTGTTAAACAGTGAACTGAAAGATCCACAGGTGCTGCAGGCATATTTTGAGAAGATACGCGATTCGTATGCGTATGTGGATAATTATTATATTATGCTGGTGTATGGTGTCTACGATGTACCGGGAAAGACCGCGGACGGAATCGAGATGGAGGATGCATCCGATGTCGTGTACAAGTTCAACCTGACATTACTTTGTCCACTCAAACCATCGAAGGCAGGGCTGATGTACAACCCGGTCGATAACAGTCTGGAGAATGCGATGCGGAATATGATGGTCGAGCTGCCGATGAACGGATTCTTATTCCCGGCATTCAACGAGAGGATGAGTGATGTGCACGCAGCACTTTACTATACGAAGAAACCATCTGAGTTAAATGACAGTCTGCTTATGGATGTGTTTGGCTGTGAGATTCCGGCGACCGCCGGTAAGCAGAACGAGATGTTTATCAATGCGATCGAAGCCGTGGAGGAGATGACATTTGATAAGGCGAAGGCAATCTACTCGAACATGCGGGAGCATGAGATGGAGTTAAAGGACAGCCAGGAGGAAGTCGTGGTTGATAAGAAAGAAACGGCGCGTATCTTAGAGGAAAGCGGATTTGAGGAAGAGGAGATTCAGGCGTTCACGAAGACCTTCGATGAGGCAACCGAAGAGAACGGAAAGGTACTCTTAAGCAATGTGTTCGAAGGAAGCAATAAGCTGAAGATCAAGTCGGGCAAGACAGAGGTTTCCCTTCCGGTTGAACATACCGATGCGATTGAAGTACGCAAGATCGATGGCAAGAACTGCATCGTGATTGAAATCAGTGATGACTTACTTGTAAATGGTGTGAAGATCAATAAATTTGATGGACCGATTGATCTGAATATCTGATTTACATGTCGGGTATAAAATGCTACAATGGCAGGTGTCAGACCGGATGCATGGGAGCGTCTGCATAGAGCAGGATGATGCAAAATGCATTTCTCAAAGAAACAGATATAGCACAGGCATCGGTCAAAAAAGGCAGAAGAAAAGGAGAACGATTATGACATACGAAGAATTGGTAAAGAAAGCAAAGGATTCGTTTGAAGGAGCTGACGCAAGTAATGTGCATGAGCATGTTGCGATTCAGTTCAATATTACAGGTGAGGCAGAAGGCATCTTCTATCTCGAGATTGCAGATGGTAAAGTGAAGATTGAACCATATGAGTATTATGACAGAGATCTGATTGTTACAACCGATGCAAAAACATTGATCAAGATTGCAGAGGGCAAGACTGGTATTGAGGCGGCTTATCTGACAGGAAAGATCAAGGCACAGGGTAATCTCGGCAAGGGACTTTTGCTGAAGGAGCTTGCACCGAAGAAGGCTTCCAAAGCGAAGAAATAACGAAAAAAGATTCGAAAAATCATTTTGATATACATGATAGATACATAAAGGTGGCAGAACGATGGAGACATTATCAAGACATGCAAAGATTCAGACGTCGGAGACATTTTTATTAAGTGCGATTCTGGCGTTGTCAGGGGGATTTCAGGATGCGTACACATACAATGTGCGAAATGGCGTATTCTCGAATGCACAGACCGGAAATGTTGTGCTGATGAGCCAGCATCTGATGGAAGGAAACTGGATGCGCGCGTTGCACTACTTGTTCCCGGTGCTTGCGTTTGCATTTGGCGTACTCGTGGCAGAACGGATTGGACATACTTATAAGAATGCTAGAAAGATCCACTGGCGGCAGATCGTTGTTTTGATTGAGATATTGATTTTATTAGCGGTTGGTTTTATGCCGCAGAAGTTCAACATGGCGGCGACGATGCTCGTATCATTTGCCTGTGCGATGCAGGTACAGACGTTCCGTAAGGTAAATGGCTATGGCTATGCTAGTACGATGTGTATCGGAAACTTAAGAAGCGGAACCGAGAGCCTGTCCGTTTATATCCGGGAGCACCAGAAGGGGGCGCTCCGCAAGGCGATGCATTACTACGGAATCATATTGATCTTTGCAGTTGGTGCCGGTGCCGGAGGAATCTGCTCGATGCAGATCGGCGTGCATGCAATCTGGGTATCCTGTGTCCTGCTGCTTGCCGGATGCCTGCTTATGATTAAGGAGGAACGTTAAAAATATCGTTTTCTGTTAAGAATCGGAATAACGATCATGGTTTCAAAGGAATCCTCGATATATTGACTCCGCATGTAGCCATGATATTTTTCCGTGATGATCTTTATATTCGCAAGACCGTACCCGTGATCCATTCGGTGATCCGGGTACTTTTTTATTTGGTCTTCTGGCAGACAGGTATTGCGCATATGTATAATAAAGGTATCATTGCTGGAAACACATACATTGAAATGCACATATCGGTTCGGATTCCTGGATTTACAGACTGCCTCGGATGCGTTATCCAGCATATTTCCGACGATCGTACACAGGTCATAGTCAGAAACTGGAATCTGAGTTGGTTGCAATGTAATCTTTTGGGAAAAAGCAAATTGTTTTTCCTTTGCAAGCATCTGGAAACTACTGATGAAAGCATCCAGTACAAGGTTGCCGCTGTTGACACTGATATAATTCGCTTCTATGTCGTTGATCGCAGAGTGAAGATATGCATCTAACTGCTCCGTCTGTTGTTGCTTGAGCATCTCGGAGATTGCAAAATAATGGTTCTTCATATCGTGTACGATGCTGCGGGTTTTCTTGTAGGCGGTTCCCAATTGGAAATATTTTTCCTGCTGAAAATCAATCTGTCTGCGCATAGAAAGGTTTTCGTCCTTGATCTGCTCCATCTTAAAACAATTATCCAACAGACAATAATTCAATATATTTAACAGGGCAATCGCAAAATAGGCGATGATCATATAGTACGCATTGTTTGACTGGTAATTGCTGCGGACAGGAATACAAAGGGTAATTACCAGAGAAAGCACGGGCGTCGTAAATAATAACAGGTTGTATTTATAATCGTGATATTTTATGTGTCGGTTCCAGTAGAAAATCACAACCAGAATCAACAGGAACAGCATGATCTTGGAACCGAGATTCATGAGGATCGAAAGCTGGCGGAGAGGGAGCTCTATAACTGCCGGGTTTATTATTTTCACCAGAAACAGGAAAAAGCTTTCTCCAAGCAGAGCAAGAATCTGGAAGGAAATGGATACAAATATGCGGTTTGACAGGCGCGCCCTGTATAGGAAGGTCAGGGCAAAGGTCGTAAGCAGACTAACGGTGCTTGTGGCTATTGTAAATTGCTTGGATGGCAGTCCGGTGCACAGAGCCTGGTTTACATAGATAAGAACCTCCATGATAAGGAAGCACGCAATATAGAGTGGATAGGCTGTGCGGCGGTTTTCCTTATGGAAGATGCCATTCATATAGATAATGATTATGCCCATATCAAAGAGATAGGTAAGTGCTTCAATCGCGTAATACATAGTGCGCCCTCCTAATTTAACTCGTTTAATTCTACGAGGTGATTCATGTAAATAGAAAGTAGTTCCCGTCTGGCATTTCGACTCAGAGGAATTCGCTCCTGATTGTCTAAAACAACGAATTTGTCCTCAAAATAATGTACATGCTTCAGATTCAGAAGGATACTGCGATAACATTTGTAAAAGTGCTGGGAGGCAAGCGTTTCCTTCCAGTATGAAAGCGTTCCGCGCACAGAGATCGTGTGGTTTGTAAGATGAAACAGTAATGTCTGTGTATCACTGTTTTCAACCTCGATATAGAGAAGATCCTGAATATAGATCGTCGTTTCTCCTTCTGTTGTAGACACGATGGAATAGATTGTGTGACTTTGTTCGATTTCATTGATTGCATTCTTCAGCACTTCTTCGACATCCTCTGTGGTGTATGGTTTCGTCAGATAATAAAATGCCCGGACTGTAAAGCTTTTTTGCATGTATTCCGGATAATTGCTCACGAACACGAGCAAGGCATAACGGTCGATGGTGGAACGCAGGATGCTTGCGGTATCCAAACCGTTTAGCTCTGGCATTTCTACATCCATGAAAATTAACTGATATTGTCCTTTTTCTGTATAGGAATCTAAGAATGTTCTTCCGCTTGTAAATGTAGAGATAGAAACTTCCACATCAAACGCAAAATAAAAATGTGTGATACAGGATTTTAAATATTCAATTGCTGCTTCGTCATCGTCACAGATTGCAATGTTCAGTTTCATTGAGATCCCCCTTTGCTGATTCGCCCCAATAATTGGTTTATCCATATTACGATAACACAAAAGAACATAATCTGGATAGAATCAAATCTAAAAAAGTTAAAAAATATAAGGTACAAGCTTAGTAGCATTATCGAATATATTGCAGTCAGGCATTTTAATCGGCGTTTCTTCTTTTGAGTCAGGCGATGGCTTTTTGTATCCACAGGTGCAAGGATGATGATGGCAATCAGCAATACACAGAAACACCAGAAGGCTGGAAATGTCTGGATTGCAGGGATTGGCAGATAGATCGTGACAATTATTCCAATACAGAAGGTGAGATAAGAAATAATATCACATATGCCGCGCGAAGATGCATGCATGCCTCCGGCAAGCATCTTGAGTGGAGACATTGTAAAAACGTAGACAAGTGCCAGCCATCCATGATGGAAAAAGATTCCAAGAATCAGAAGGCTGAGATTATATAGGAATAAGTCGAAACAGAAGTCAAAGCAGTATATGTAAGCTGCCCGTTGCTGAAACGGTAGAACGTGATTATCGATAAATATATCCGTGATTTTTACGCTGAGCGTTTCTGTAATTTTCATTCGATTTACCTCCATATAAGCATCATAACATAGAACAATTGGTAATATACAATTTTCTGTAAATGGTCAAAAAACGGGGGTAACGTGCACTTCACCCTTACTTTTTGACCATTCGCAGAAAAAATGAAAGAAGCATCTGTGCGTATGATAGGATAAAAATAGGTTTAATAAGAAACTCAAATAATTATTTACAGGAGGGAAAAGAGCATGAAAAAAATACTGGAATTTCTTGTCAGGCATAGTGGAAAGCTATGCGCATTCGCGATTGGTGTGGCAGTTATTGCGCCGGAATGCTGTCGTGGAAGCTGGTATGAACCAGAAGAACCAGAGGGGCTGGAAGAAGTATTGAAGAAAAGTGGAAATGTACAGTAGAGGAGGTAATGAATTATGAGAAAGATAATATCAAAAATAGCATTAGCATTTGCTATATTTGGATGTTTGGGAAGTGGAGTTGCTCGAGCTGGGAATATTTCGTTAGATGTTACGGCATCTAATATTTCAGGGGTAGCATCAAAGGATCCTTATTCAAGAAAATTAACTGAAACTGAATTATTGCGTTTGCGTAAAAAAATAGGAGATAAATAATGCGTAAAGTTATTGTTGTT